>JAESFW010000206.1_pt1 | contig 77795 bp, 69 predicted proteins | sample 9269481 | NCBI WGS metagenome assembly JAESFW01 (sample SAMN14515350, study PRJNA621654) | algae metagenome | isolation source: Lyngbya sp. HA4199-MV5 and co-occurring heterotrophs from soil with... | place: USA: Ahupuaa O Kahana State Park, Hawaii | collected 2009-07-21 | reverse complement strand
GCGCTGCTGGGGCATTCTCGAACAGCATTGGAATGGTACCCAGCTCAAAGATGTTGCCACAATGCGCGCTTGGGCACAAAGTATGACATGGAAAGGTACTCATCCCATTGTTCAGTTGAATCAGAAGTTTACCAGAAAGGGATTTCGCTCTCCAAAGCAGCGGAGCGAAGATTAGAACGCAAGCCGTTGTTACCCAAGTGGGATATCCTGATCCAACCCGCTTAATTTGGTATCTTCTTTGCCGGAAATCACCTAAAAAGGCAGAAGGCAGAAGGCAGGAGGCAGGAGGCAGAAGTCAAGAACTTACTGGCACTGAAAAAGGACTCTTACTACTAACAACTAACAACCAACAACTAACAACTAACAACTTTCTCCCCTCCATGCACTCCTCACCCCTCACTCCTCACTCCTCACCTCTCCCCTACCTCCGCCTCGAAGGGATCACCAAGCGCTTTGGCACCTTCACGGCTAATGATCAGATCAACTTAGAGATCCAGACGGGGGGCATTCATGCGCTGCTGGGCGAAAACGGTGCAGGCAAAACGACGCTGATGAATATTCTGAGTGGGTTGTACCGTCCTGATGCAGGGCAGATTTATCTCAACGGGCAACCTGTGGAGATTACGTCGCCGAATGTGGCGATCCAGCAAGGCATTGGCATGATTCATCAGCACTTTATGCTGGTGCCTCAGCTATCGGTGGTTGAGAATATTGTGCTGGGGACTGGCACTGCACTACGCCTGAACTTGCGGCAAAAGGCTCAAGACATTGCTGCCATGTCGGAAAGGTATGGGTTGGCGATCGACCCCTTTGCCAGAGTAGGTGACTTACCTGTCGGCACGCAGCAACGAGTCGAAATTTTGAAAGCGCTGTACCGTCAGGCAAAGCTGCTGATTTTGGATGAACCCACGGCAGTACTTACCCCTCCCGAAGTCAACACGTTTTTTCATGTCTTGCGTGAACTCGCCGCCAAGAATCATACGATTATTTTTATTAGCCACAAGCTAGAGGAGGTGCTGAGCCTCTGTGATGCCGTGACGGTGCTGCGGCGTGGCAAAGTGGTGGGATCGATGACCACAAAAGGCTCAACTCGGCAAGAATTGGCACAGTTTATGGTTGGTCGAGAGGTCTTGTTTCAGGTAGATAAGGAAGCAGGCGATGCAGCGCAGTCAGAAACGCTCGATCGCGTCGTCTTAGAGCTACAAAACCTGCATGTAAATGACGATCGCCAGCTAGCCGCTTTAAAGGGTGTTTCGTTGCAGCTACGAGCCGGAGAAATTTTGGGCGTTGCAGGCGTAGATGGGAATGGGCAGCGAGAACTCGCAGACGCGATCGCGGGACTGCGCCTCGCCACACAAGGCACCATCACGCTGAATGGCACCAATATTGCTCAGTGGACAGCGCAACAGCGGGTCAAGCAACTTAAACTCGGCTACATCCCCGAAGATCGGCAAAAAATGGGGTTGGTGATGCGCTTTAGCATTGCCCGTAACCTGATTCTCAAAGCGTTTCAATTGCTGCCGTTTTGTCGCCACTGGTTGCTTCAGCGATCGGCGATCGCCACCAATGCCAACGAAGCCATTCAAGCGTTTGACATTCGAGCCACCAGCGGCAACCTTCAGGTGAACCAGCTATCGGGCGGCAATCAGCAAAAAGTCGTGCTGGCACGCGAACTGGCAGGCGAACCAGAGTTGATTATTGCCATGCAGCCTACCCGTGGCTTAGATGTCGGTGCCACAGAGTATGTGCAAAAAGCACTGCTAGCAGAGCGATCGCGAGGAGCCGCCATTCTCTATATTTCAACCGAACTGGAAGAAGTCATGGCAATGAGCGATCGCATCGCCGTTATCTATGAAGGTCAATTTCTCGCCATTTTGGACGCTGAAGCCGCCACTGTAGAACAGATTGGGCTACTGATGGCAGGTGAGCGATCGCCAGTACAACCAACACCGTTGACGACGAGTACCGAGGTTGACCATTAAGACTGGATTCACCTGCTCGACCTGCTTCAATCAGGATGAGAGCCAAACAATGGCATCATGAGGCATCAGGTTATAAAATCAACCCATGCAGCCCGGAGAATACGATGTAGTCCTTGGTGGTTCTGCCCCTGCGCCGTTTGGGGCGATGGTATTAGGTGGCTGGGAAGGTGTGAGGCAGCGTTTTAGTAGCCCGATCGCGGCTCAACGTCTGGCTGCCTTAGTGGAAGCTCGTCAATACGGCTCACTAGAGTTAGAGTTGCTGGCGCAGGCATTGCACGACACATCAACGCAGGTGCAAAAGGCTGCCTATTTGAGGCTGCAAACGCGCCCAGAGGCAACCGCAAAACGCGCTTTAGCAACCTATGACCCTTACGTCCTGTTTGAGTGTCTCGCAACGCTGAACGGTCATTGTACCGGTATCACAGCCGTAGCAATCAGTCCTGATGGTCGATCGCTCATCAGCGGCAGCCGAGACGAAACCATCATTGTGTGGGACTGGTGGGCACAAGAAGCGGTGTTCACGCTCAAGGCACATTCGTTTATCTATGCCATTACCGTCAGCGATGATGGCGAAACCTTTGCCATTCGTGGACGCGATCGAACCGTTAAAGCGTGGGATTTGAGAAGAGGTCGCCAGATCCGCCCTGAGAAAGGAGCCTTGCGAACGATCGCGTCTGTCGCTCTCACGGACGATCGGCACCTCATTAGCAGCAGCCAGAATGCCATCAAGGTCTGGAAATTAAAAACGGGACGAGAACTTTGCACTCTACAGGGGCACACCAGCCTCGTGACTGCCGTTGCCGTAAGCGCTGATAAAGAACTGATCATCAGCGGTAGTGAAGATCGAACGGTAAGAGTGTGGGGAGTGGCATAGGGAAATGACAACATGAAATTAACGACCCGTGGACATTACAGCGTTAAAGCAATGCTTGATTTAACCTTGCAACCGGGCTACGGACCCGCTTCTGTCAAGGCGATCGCGCAGCGTCAAGATCTGCCCGCCCCCTACCTCGAAAAACTGCTCATTGAAATGCGTCGTGCAGGCTTGGTACAATCCCTTCGCGGTGTGCAGGGTGGCTATCAACTGGCGCGATCGCCCGCCAGCATTTCACTAGGGCAAATTTTGGAAGCCGTTGGTGAAAGCATTGATCCGCTGCCTCATCATGCACCTGACGGATCCCAGGCAGAAGATTGGGTCACATTCACTGTCTGGAATCGCCTCCACCAAAAGCTCAAAGAAGCCCTCTACAGCATCTCATTGGAAGACCTGTACTTCGATGCTCGCAGTTGGCAGGCGGCACAGGGGGAAGAAACAAGCTTTGTCGTGTAGAAGGTTCGTTCAGAAGCAGTCCTGACGAAAGCAGTCTGATGAGCTTATCTTAGAGGCGAAGAACTTATAGCTGCCCGCTTTGGTTGAAGAAAGATGAGAAAGGCGATGCTTCTGTCTCTCTGTTGGTTACTTGTCAACCCCTCTACGATGGTGGGGCAAGGAAATGTGGTGGGGCAAGGAAAGCTACCGCCAAACAGCAGTACACTCGGTTCGTTCTGGCAAACGTTCAAAACAGCGGTCGTTTCTGGCAATCAAGAAACGGTTGCGAGTCTGTCGCAATTTCCGATCGGCATGTCCTACGGCATCAAGAGCATCCACAGCAAAACCGAACTCTATCAGCGTTACCGCGAAGTGTTTAAGCAGCAAAGTGATGCAGCACAGTGTTTTACAAAAAAACAACCCGTCGTCGATCGAGCAAACCAGAGACGCTTCAGTGTCGCTTGTCCAGATAAGGCAGGGAATGAGGTGGTTGTTTACGAATTTGAGCGAACCAGGACGGGCTGGAAGTTTGTCAGGCTTGATAACACTAACGAATAGCGACCATTAATGCGTTCGCCTCAAACTCTGTCTGCTGTCTTTTCCAGCTATTTCTTTTCTACCTATTGTCGATCGCCCATGCTCATCTGTCCATCCCCGGCAAACGGTTGCCCGTTGCTGACCATCGCTGGAGGAGGAGGGGGTGCTTGATGGCTGGCTACTTCAGTTTCAACCCCTGCTTCTGGTTTGTTGTACGAGCATTTGACAGTGATTTTGAGGTTGCTTTGGGCTTTGCCGCTGGCGATGTAGGGAATGCCTGCGTCGGCGCTGAGGTTGATGCCAAACTCTAGCGTCACTTCATCGACGTTAGCAGCCGCACAGTTTTTGAAGGCATTCAGGCAATAGGTTGTGTAGGTGCGGATGGTACTTTGCACCATTTGCATGGACTGAGTTGGGTTGGGACGAAACGGCATTCTCGGATCACCAATGCCTTTTGCGCCTTCCCGTCGTTGTTCTCCTGTTTCGTTGATCGGAGCTTGGGGTGACATCGGAGCTGTTTCCGTGTCATCCTGCGCCTCAATATAGAGAACGGTGCCGTTATCCAGTTGAACGGGGACAATCTTAGTCATGATTCCTACCAATATGGATGGGTGCGATCCCGATTCTGGCTAAGAACGATCGCTTTCACTTAATGGGTGTCACCCCTCATAAGCTTGACGCTACGCCAACACAGCTTTGACTAAAGTCGCACAGGTTTAACTGCCTGTAACGTGCAGGCAGAGTCATTGGGTGAATATCCACCTACCACTTACCGTATGCCTGAGAAAAGTTTTTCCAGGGAGAATTACCGTTGGTGAATAGTTGTTCCACCGTTTGAGGCACACGGCTCACCTGCTGAATAATCTGATCAGGACTCACGCCAAACAGCACAATCAAAATGAGGGAGGCAATGAGACCGATCGCGGCAATTGACAGAACAACCCGAAAGGTGGCTTGCACCAGGGTTAAAAGCCAGCTAAAGAGTGGGATGGCAAGCAAAAGCGCGATTAGCAGCACCACCAGATTGAGCGGTTCGCGTATGAATTCATTCATCATCATTGAGTCTCTCAGAATAGCCCACTACGCCGTTTTTAGGGCGTGTCATCAATTAGCTCCGAAACCTTGCAATATCAGCAGTGTCACGCCCGTCCCAACACACCAGGCTAGGGGCTGGAACCCTTGCTGCAAGCGATGTGTAGTATTAATTGATGACAGCCCCTAGCATCTCGCCGATCATTTTCTGGACAATCTGTAACCCCGTAACCGTTTGTGCCAGAAAGCAGCCCAGCACCAGCGTTGTAAAAGTAATGTGCAGCAGCCTTGCCCACTCTTTACCCTGAAGCATCAACGGCACAAACAAGGCAGCCAACGCCGCAAAGCAGATGGTACTCAAGCCTACGATCAAATGTGGGCTCACAAACAGCTTGTGATAAAGCAGGTAAGTTGCCGTCATGCCGCCAACAGTGCCAATCACCCACACCGCTAACAGCAGCGCCCCCCATTGAAAGTGCCGCTGATTGTATTTCGCCTTGATCAGTTGCTTCCGCGTTTCGGCATCCGCATTGCGAGTACGCCTGACTAAAACGCCCAGGTAAAGGGCATAGAACGTTGCCGCTAAGGCACCTAGCATGAGCACCGGGTGGGCAAACGAAATGACTGCTTTTAAGAACGGTGAGAACTCAGTGTTCATAGGTTGGGGAGCAATCAGATGGGCTAGTTGCAGTGGGAAAAAAGCCATTGCGTCAGTCTGCTACGGTGCTCTCGATCGCGTTGAGTGCCTCAGTTGCCTTCTCGCTACCTGGAGCGGGTGACGCTTTAGCCGCCGCCTTTTCTTGCGCCAGCTTCATTTTGGCGTTAATTTTTTTGCTTATTGCTTCTGGCGTTGGCATCATGGCACCTTTGTCTTTTGCCATCTGCATTTTGGCGGTGATCTTGTCGCTGATTGCCTCTGGAGTCGGCATAAAGTCTTTCTTAGAAAACAACCCCTTCTTTTGTTCTGGGGTCAGTGAGGCGAAGATGTCCTTTTTCGGGAGCGATTTGAAGACCGTTGCCAGCTTAGTTTTTTGATCCGTAGAGAGCGTGATTTTTTTGAAGGCTTTGCGGAGACTTGCCTTTGAGTCCACAATCTCCGTTTTCAGGCGATCACGCTGTTCGGGGCTGAGAATGCTCTCAAACTGGGGCAAAATTTGGTCTCTAACGACCTGCTCAATCATTGTTTCAGGGGATGCCGCCGTCTCTGCACCCAGAAGCGTTGGCAGGAATCTCACCATCGGTTTTGCCTGAGCGATGCCAGCCGCTCCTAGCAGACTCAGAACCAGAACAGCACAGGCGATCATTGTCATCAAAAAGCGTTTCATAAAACCCTCCGTAAACGTTAAAACACCGTTGGCTGAGTCGCCGTTAGTAGCTTTCTCTCTCAGTGGCTTTCTAGATTGGGAGCAGGTGCGTGTTCAACATACGCCGCGATCGCCAGGGCAGAAATTACTACCAACGGAAACACCAGACTCCACCACGACTCTGACAGCAAGATAAAAAAGGCAGCGGCAAACCCACCCAGCGCAAAACCTGCAATGACGGGCACAAAGCGACTCATGCGCTCTAACGCTTCTTCCCCTTCTTGTTTGGTCAGTTCGCTGGGCGATCGCGATAGCTTTGCCATGACAAACTGCACCAGATCGATCGTCAATTGAGTTGTATTGCCCGTCATCACCGTAGTCGGAATGTAGCTCTTGAATACACCTTTAGCCTCTTTCATCAGTGCATTTTGAATTGCCATTGCTACCACGCCTGCCATGCCGATCGGCAGAATATATTCTTCCTGCACATCTAGCAAGAGGGCGGGTGAAAGATTGGTACCAATGATCAAAAAGATGCCTAGTGCGATCGCCTCAGCAGTGAGCAGCACGGCAAACACTGACCATTGTTTGTGCCGCGCATAGCGTGCCAGCAGTGACGTTAAGGCAACCGTCAGCATAAAGGTCGGTAGCATCAGAAGCCGGGTAATCGTGGTGCCTTCATCAGCGGCGACAAACGACGACCCTGCGAGGGCGATATTGCCCGTGACATGGGCGGTGAAAATGCCGAACAAAATAATGAAGGCAGACGTGTCAACAAAGCCAGCAACCCAGCTCAGCAGAAAGCCTGCGGGTCCATCGCTGATGAGATACCCAGATAGGCTAAACGGTGATTCATGACGTGGAACTACAGTCATCGCTCCCTCTCGAAATTCAGGCTTGATTCCAGCGCATCACTGTCAGTTGAGACAGTTCATTCGGTTGCTAAGAATCGTGGATTCAATAAAACTCGATTCTTGCGTAGGATGTGTACAGCCGTCCCGGCATCTCAGAAAAGCGCAGCGTAACGCATCACTCCCGAAGCTTGCGATGCGTTACGGCTATTGCCCTTAGCGTAGCCATGCCGTAGCTTGCTTCTCGAAGAGTAGGCTTTACACATCCTACAAAAGCTTGATTCCAATGCATCACGGTTGGTTAAGACAGTTAATTCAGCGCAATTCAATCAATCAGAAAAATGAAGATGCCCCACTCTCATGACTCATGCAACGGATGAAGATCACACGAGTGAGGCAACCGCATGGACGAATCTAATCTGGTGCAAAGATCGTCAGCATAGCGAAACTAGGAGGCTGCTTTTGTGTCAGCTTTAGCGGTTTCGGCTTCTTTCAGCTTTTGAGCTTCCGCTTTTGTGGCTTCCTTGGCTTTCTTCGCTTCTAGCTTGGCGGCTTCCTTAGCTTTCTTTGCCTCTAGCTTGGCGGCTTCCTTCTTCGCTTTTTCGGCTTCTTTCAGCTTTTTTGCTTCCAGCTTAGCGGCTGCTTTGGTCTTTTTCGCTTCGGCTTTTTCGGCTTCTTTCAGCTTTTTTGCTTCGGCTTTGAGTGCCTCTTCAGCCGCTTCTTTGGCAACTTCAGGATCGGCGGCGGCAGCAGCAGCATCTACTTCAGGGTCAGCCGCAACGGGCGCATCGGCTAAAAGAAGCGTCGCTTTATGGTCGATCGCGGCAGGAGTTGCCTGCGCCAGGGTTGGATAGCTCACAACAGCGCTCAGCAGCAGCATAAACGATAGGACAAAGGCGGTAACTCTGCGGGTAACAAACTTGAGCATGGCTCTCTCCAAAATTGATGATGACTAACAAAGGCTTCAGGCAAGTGACTCACGTACTCGTCGCAATAGCAGTGTACCGCTTGTCGGAGAATATCACCTGCCTGAGCGAGCCTATTCTGCTCTCACTATTCTGCTCTCATCGGCACGGTTGTCTCTGCTTCGGTTGGCTCAAGCACCGGAGAGACTTCCTCGGCGGGCTTGGGCATGACAATGTTCAACACCAGGGCACAAATCGAGCCTGTCGCAATCCCGGACTCCAGCACGCTTCTCACCCCAGCGGGGAAATGCTCCAGCGCTTCGGGAAGAAAGGTGACACCCAGACCTGCCGCCAGCGAAACTGCAAGAATCACAAAGGCGCGGTTATCCATCTTGACGGCGCGGAGAATGTTGAAGCCTGCCACAGCAACGGTGCCAAACATCAGCATCACAGCGCCCCCAAAGACCGGAGTGGGAATGGCTAAAAGCACACCACCGACGATCGGGAACAGTCCCAAAAACACCAGAATCGCTGCCACAAAGTAGCCAACGTGACGGCTCCCTACACCCGTAAGCTGAATGATGCCGTTGTTTTGAGCGGGGGTCACGATGGGAAACGTCCCGCAAATCGAGGCAATCAGCGAGTTCACCCCATCGCCCAAAATGCCACCTTTGAGCCGTCGAAAGTACGTGGCACCTTCGATCGGTTCCCCTGACACCATTGACGTGGCGGTGATGTCTCCCAGCACTTCCAGGGTCAGGGCGATGTAAATGATGGCGAAGGAAATAAAGGTTACAAAGTCAAATCCCAGACCAAACCGGAAGGGAATGGGAATGTTGACGATGGGTAGTGAGGCTAACTTACTGAAATCGGTAATGCCCAGAAAGGTGGACACCACAAACCCAACAAACAACCCGATGATGATGGAACCCATCCGCAGGTACTTGTTGGCGCTGGCACTGCAAACACCGACGATCACAAAGACTGTCAGTGCCAGCGCCCAGTTTTGCAAGCTGCCAAACGCAAGCGGACTTTCGGGATTTTGTGCGGCGATCGCTTTTGCCTTGCCGCCCCCCGCCATGTAGAACATGCCCACTTTAATGAGGCACAGCCCGATCAGCGTGACGGCGGTACCTGTCACCAACGGCGTGAAAATCTTCCGCGTGAGGTGCAGAAAGCGGCTGAGAATGATGGGAATAAACGAGCCAAAAAAGCACAGTCCCAGCACCAGTGCCAGAGTTTGGTCAGGCGTTTTGCCATTTTGCAACGATACTGCTACCACGGCGAGAATTGGCGTGACAAACGCAAAGCTCGTGCCCTGTACACTCAGCAAACCAGAGCCGATCGGACCAAATTGCCGCACTTGAATAAACGTACCCAGACCCGATACAAACAAGGACATGCCCAGGATGTAGCTCGATCGCGCGGCATCTAATCCCAGTGCTCCGGTAATCAATAATCCTGGCGTTACGACGGGAATAAAAATCGCGCAGACGTGCTGCAAGCCAACAAAGAGCGCATCTTTGAAGGGTGGCTTATCGTGCAACCCGTACAGTAGCTTGGGTGAGTCGGCGGGCAGATGGCTGCCCTCAGCGTGAACTTCTCCGTGTGTCATGCGTTGACCTCAGCATTTAAGAGTGGGGCAATGTCAGGCAGTTGCCTAGAACGAGAAACGAACTTTCTGATTGAACCTAGCGCGATCGCTGGAATCACTTCATGTTTGAGTCACTGCCCAGGCGATCGATGCCCAGACGCTAGCCACAGCATCACTTACATCGCTCAAACGGGAATGGTGAAGATTTTTTGTGCTTGCACATAAATCGTTGTATACCGTATACGATAATCACCCCCGTCGCTCGTGAGTGTGTATGACGCTACAAACTGGTGCCTCGACAACAGGAGTGTTTGTATCTTGCACCTGACTTCTACCTTTAGAAGTAGTGGTTTTAACACTTCTGTCAGGCGAGACGAATGCGGACGACGTTCCAGGCAACTCCTCATGCAGCGAGAAGTCACCTGGAGCGGATGGAATCAGAAACTGAACTGGGCACGCAGATTACCCACAAACACAGTAGGGTTGCTGTCAAAGTTATTGGGGTTCCAGATCGCATAAAACGCTGGCACAAGGGCAACATTTTTAGACAGTGGGTAATAGTAGGAGGCTTCCAGTTCATACTGAGTACCGCCATCACCACTACCCGACAGCAAAAAGCGTCGCCCGCCCAAATAATCCTGAGGCACCAGGAACGAAAGCACCCCTAACGCTCCTTTTTTGCCCAGGTCGGGGAAGCCCAAGCCAAACTGAAAAGACTGCACATCCACACTGCCGCCCGATCGCGCCGCGTTAATCGGATCTATCTTGGTACTGCCATAGGAGTAGCGCCCAAAAATCCCAAAGCGGCTGGTGATCAGCCAATCAAAGTTCACCACGACGGTATCGGCATCGGCATCATTCAACCGTCCGCCAAACCCATCATCGGCATAGCCATAGGGCAGGGGTTCTCCAACCGTACCGCCAATAAAGCCGTTGTATGCCTTGATGTTAGACCGGGTGTACAGCAGTCGCAGGTTGAAATTTTGGCTGGGTGAAAAGGTCAATTCACCTGTAATCGTATTGGAACTGTTGAACAAGCCAGCCGATGGGTTGCTGGATGTATTGAAGCCGCCAGCGGGATTCAAAAATTCGGTATTTTCAGCCAAATACGCAGCGGTAAACCGGAACTGGGGGCTAAGGTTCCAGATTAAGACGGCTCCAGACCCTCGATCGACCGCGTTAGAAAGCGTACTGCCGTTTGAGTTGTAGCTGGTCGCTCCGGTGAGAAAGAACGTAAAGCGGTTGGCATCGAAATACCGATAGAAATTAATGCGAGGACCCACCACAAGCCGCACACTTTGCGATACCGGAAAGGCATAGGACAATTCGCGAATGGTTAACGCCCCAGCCGACAACGTTCCTGTCTGATCGAGAAACGGAGTGCCCCAGGAGTTGAAGTAGCCTGCTGAGACAAACTCGTTGGCAGGAGAGATGCCATTGCCTGCAGTGAGTTGAGTAATCAGCGAATCTTTGCCTGTAAACGAGGTGGTGAAGGTGAGAAACGTATAGTAGCTGAGCGTGGTCTCTGGGTTATCGCGCTGTACCCGTGATGGCACTCGCGTGACTGGGTTGCGCGTCGGAGCCGCAAACGCACTGTTGGCAAAGCGACGTTCTGCCGTGACCGATCGACTGGCTCCCGCGGCGGTCAAGTTAAACCACACCAGGCCATTCAGTTTCGTGGTAGTGGAAAACTGCTGCTTTTCCAGCGTTGTGGTGCGGGCTTCTAGCGCCGTGACGCGACCACGCAAGGTTGCCAGTTCTGCTGCAAACTCTTCCTGAAGCTTTTGCACCGCCAACAGATCTTCCTTTTTCACCAGGTCAGCCGTGCCTGCGGCGATCAGTTCATTGATGCGATCCATACAGGCATTGAGTCCTGCCGCAAACTCGTAGCGAGTCAGAGCGCGATTCCCCCGATAGGTTTTATCGGGATAGCCCACAATACAGCCGTAGCGCTCCACTAACGATTGGAGTGCTTGAAATGCCCAGTCAGTCGGTTTTACATCCGTTAGCTGTGAAACGGAGGTTACTTGCCGCATACCTGGAGTGCTTGACGGTTCCTGGTCATTTGGTAAGAGAAGTGGGTCAGCGATCGCAGGCGTAATTGGGGCAACCTCCACAGGTGTGGCTGCAATGGTGGTCGGCTGGACGATCGATGCTTTTATGGCTGGTGCCGCACTCGCCTCAACGGCTGGCAACGCGATGGTTTCGGAACCTGGCGAGGCGAAGGCGGGGTGATCCAACAGGCTCCAGGCAAGCAGCGGTGCGATTAGCAAGGTTGACTGAGCGATCGTGGTTTTGAACATGTCTCCTCACACAAATTTGATTGAAGCAGGGCAATGAATTAGTAGAAGTACGTGCTCTCAGCCAAAAGCTGTCGGTCAGTCGCCCCTTCTTCACTGCCATACCGCGAACAGAGCCTACAGCACAATTGATTGAGCCGCAGACTTCTGGTAGTACCTGGTTTGTATACAGTACTCAACCAGCTTTTCACCGTTTACAGTACGGATATCAACGCCTCGACGGTGTGCTGTGCGCTACAAACTGGCTCTATTCACGATCAAGCTCATGCAGGTATATCTGTTGCCACAAAGGTCAGGACATTGGGATCAGAGGGTGTGTGGGGGCGTTGCCCCCAGCCAGGGGTTCCACCCCTGCACCCCGTTCTAACCAATCTGACTATGACGGTAGCTCTGGCACTGTCAACGCAGGTTATCCTAAGAACGGCTTACGTGTGGTTATCTATGTTTCAGTTTTGCCGATCGTTCTCCTCATTGGCTGCTCTATGGCAGTGCCTACGCTCTTCTACCAAACCCATGGCGGTTATCCTGACGCTTTTGCTCAGTTGGAATATGCTTCCAGCGTGGGCATGGGCACGCACCGAAACGTCGAAGCCCCCAGCCGCCCAGTCGATTCAGCCGTATCTCGATCGGGTCATCGAGCAAGTGACAGAATTCCGGTTAGACAATGGCATGAAGTTCATTGTGCTGGAGCGGCACCAGGCACCCGTCGTTTCGTTTCTCACCTATGCCAATGTGGGCGGAGCCGATGAACCAGACGGCAAAACGGGAGTCGCGCATTTTCTAGAGCATCTTGCCTTTAAAGGGACAACGCGCATTGGCACCACCAATTACAAAGCGGAAGCCCCGCTGTTAGACAAGCTCGATCGGCTTTCAGAGCAGATTCAAACGGCGACTGCCAAAGGGCAAACCACAATACTGAAAGTGCTACAAGCTGAGTTTGCCCAGGTGGAAGCCGCAGCCGGAAAGTTGGTGAAGCAAAACGAGATGGGGCGCATTGTAGAGCAAGCGGGTGGCGTGGGGCTGAATGCCAACACCTCAACCGATGCCACGCGCTATTTCTACAGTTTTCCCTCCAACAAGCTCGAACTCTGGATGTCGCTGGAATCTGAGCGGTTTCTTGAACCCGTTTTTCGGGAGTTCTACAAAGAGAAAGATGTGATCTTGGAAGAGCGGCGGCTGCGAACGGATAATTCACCGATCGGACAGATGGTAGAAGCCTTTTTGGGCGTTGCCTTTAAGAAGCATCCCTACCTTCGTCCCGTAATTGGCTACAACAACGATATTCAAGGGCTGACCCGCAAAGATGTGCAGACGTTTTTTGAAACCCACTATGCGCCCAATAATTTGACGATCGCCGTGGTGGGTGATGTGAATCCTACCGAGGTAAAACGACTGGCACAGCTTTATTTTGGTCGTTTCAAAGCCAAGCCTGCACCGCCTGAAGTGGTGGCAACAGAACCCCCTCAAACGGAACCGCGATCGGTTACGCTACAGCTCAAAACCCAACCCTGGTATCTGGAAGGCTATCACCGTCCGGCGCTGAAACATCCCGACGATGCCATCTATGACATGATCACGAGTATTCTCAGCGATGGTCGCACGTCGCGGTTGTACAAGTCTTTAGTCGAAAAACAGCAGTTGGCGCTCAATGCGGCTGGATTCAGCGGGTTTCCGGGCAACAAATTTCCCAATTTAATTTTGTTCTACATGCTAACGGCTCCGGGACATACGGTTGACGAAGTGGCAGAGGCGCTGCGTGTGGAAATCGATCGCCTGAAAACCGAACCTGTTTCCACCCAGGAACTCGATCGCGTGAAAACCCAGGCACGGGCAGGCTTGTTGCGATCGCTCAGTTCCAATATGGGCATGGCACAAGCCCTGTTGGAATATGAGGTAAAAACAGGTACCTGGCGCAACCTGTTCAAACAGCTTGACGCGATCGCCGCTGTCACGGCACAGGATATTCAACGGGTCGCGAACGCCACCTTTATGCCCCAAAACAGGACGATCGGTAAGTTGCTACCCAAAGGATCATGATGCTTAACCAGTCGCCCTCCTCTTAGAGACTTATCAAGGGAAACAACCATGCAATCGGCTTTACACATTACGACGAAAGTGCTTCCAGGAAACAAAATTGAGATTCAGATACCACCTGGCTCTATCGGTGAAGAGGTTGAAGTCTTTGTGGTGCTATCAGGATCACCGTCCAAAAGGTTTGCCGCGATCGACATTCTCAACCAGCTATCAGGTCAGCAGCAGTTCAAAACGGCTGAAGCGGTCGATCGCTACCTTCAAGCAGAGCGTGACTCATGGGAACGCTAACGATTCCAGAATCCAGTTTGGTTTATATTGATACAGCGCCTGTAATTTACAGTGTCGAAAAGTTTCCAGATTATTTCCCTTTATTAGAACCGCTTTGGATTAGATTGAAGGTCGGCACGCTTAAAATGATTAGCAGCGAACTGACTCTGATGGAAGCCTTGGTTCTTCCATTAAAAAACAGAAACTCTAACTTAGTTCAGGCTTACGAACGTTTACTACTAGCATCAGAGATACAAGCAATTCCTGTCACTCAAGCTGTTCTTAAAGAAGCCGCCTATCTTCGTGCTTCGACAAGCCTAAGAACACCAGATGCAATCCATGCAGCAACAGCAATGAGTGAAAAGTGTTCTGTTTTTCTGACCAATGATATCGACTTCCGTAAAGTACCAAATTTGCCTGTAATCGTCTTGAGTGAAATATTGCGAGTCTAAAAAGAAGCTACAAGCCTTTGAAAAGATCAAGATTCAATTCACAAAGCATTAAAAGTATTGATGCAATCGAGCAATTGAGGAAGCAATGTCAACGACTACAGAAACTAAAAAGCAGAAAACGGCAAAAATTATTGTGCTGGTCTTTTCTTTTGTGGTAGTGCCGCTACTGCTGTTGTTTTTGGCATGGTATCCAGCCGTTGCCGCCACGCCCAAGCACTATACTGATTTGACCTTTTCACCCCCACCCGCCATTAAGCTACCGGACTACACACGCTTCACCCTGGCAAATGGGATGGTGGTTTATTTGGTGGAAGATCACGAACTGCCCTTAGTCAGTGGAAGTGCGTTTATTCGCACGGGCGATCGCCTGGAACCAGCTTCTAAAGTCGGGTTAGCAGGGTTAGTTGGTACGGTGATGCGATCGGGGGGCACCCAAACTCGCAGTGCCGATGCCATCAACGAATTTTTGGAGCAACGAGCCGCATCCGTCGAAACCTCAATTGATGAAGACTCAGGCAATGCTGGGTTTAGTACCCTTACCGAAGATTTACCAGACGTGTTTGATCTGTTTTTGGAGACCTTGCAGCAGCCTGCCTTCCCGGTGGAGAAGCTCAACCTGGCAAAAAATCAGGAGCGGGGAGGCATCGCCCGTCGCAATGATGCACCAGATGCGATCGCCGATCGAGAATTTCGCAAGCTGGTCTATGGTGACAGCAGCCCCTATGCCCGCTATACCGAATATGCCACGCTGGGAAATATTATGCGGGATGATTTGGTGCAATTTCACCAGCAATATTTTTCACCCAACAACATTCTCCTGGGCATTGTGGGTGATTTTGATAGCAAAGCGATGCGTCAGCTTGTGGAAGCGAAGTTTGGAGCCTGGAAGCCTGCAAAAACGAAACTTCCTGCCTTGCCAGCCGTTACACAGGCGAAGCAGGGTGGCATCTTTTTTGTCAACCAGCCGCAGTTGACCCAAAGCAATGTGCAGGTTGGGCATCTGGGCGGACAGGTGAATAGTCCCGATTACCCTGCGCTGTCGGTGATGAACGAGGTGCTGAATGGCTTTGGTGGACGGCTTTTTAACGAGGTGCGATCGCGGCAGGGCTTGGCATACTCGGTCTACGCCTACTGGGGACCACAGTACGACTATCCTGGATTATTCGTTGCGGGTGGGCAAACTCGATCGGACGCAACGGTGCCGTTCATCAAAAGTGTGCGAGCCGAAGTGGAGAAAATTCGCACTGCACCGATCGCCCCAGCCGAACTTGCCTTTGCCAAAGATTCTGTCTTAAATTCCTTTATCTTCAATTTCCAGCAACCAGAGCAAACCCTTTCTCGGCTGTTGCGCTACGAATATTTTGGCTATCCCAATGATTTCATTTTCCGCTATCAGAAGGGTGTGGCAGCAACCACGATCGCCGACGTACAGCGCGTCGCTAAAACCTACTTACAGCCCGAAAAGCTTGCCACCCTGGTCGTCGGTAATCGGGATACGATCAAGCCACCGCTGGAGTCGTTAGGGCAACCTGTAACGGCGATCGACATCACCATTCCAGGTTCAGAGAAAGCAGGTTCAGGAAAACCTTGAAGCACCTGTTGAATAAGCGGTCAGCGGTCAGCGATCAGCGAACTCTACGGGAAGCAAGCTACAGCGGTCAGCTTTATGACATGATTTTGACAGTCCTTCGGCGATCGCGCATCCAAAGCTCTATGTTTCATCACGGTTTAGCCATCTTTGTGGGCAGTTGCATCGTGAGCTACGCCCTTGCAGGTGGAGCAACTGATCCCGATTTAACGGTAGCAACCCCAACCGTAGCGCCCTATAAAATTCAGGGCAAAACCGCTGCTGAGTTGCGATCGCAGATGAACCAACTAGGACCCTTAAACCAGGATGAAGGCAAACGCTTTGATGCCTCCACAACATGGGATCTAGATGCCCAATTCACCGCTGGCGGCAAAAAAGGCGCAAGCTGCAAAATAAAAACCGTCACTGTCACCGTGAAAACTACCTTCAATTTGCCAGAATGGACACCCCCTACTGGCACCCCTCAAGCGCTCATCGATCGCTGGAAAAAGCACCTGGCAGCCCTGCAAACGCATGAAGATGGACACAAACAATTAGGCATTGATGCCGGAAACGATCTACTGGCTCAATTGAAAGCCCTGCCTGCCGCTCCTTCCTGTGATGCCATCAACAAAATCGCTGCCCAAAAGCGAGATGCCGTCAAAGCATCATTCAAACAGAAGCACAAAGCCTACGATGCCAGCACAAAGCACGGCGCAAATCAGGGTGCGGTGTTTCCTTAGAAGTGGAAATAGCAGTCGGCGGTCAGCTTAAGAGTTGTTAGTTGTTAGTTGTTAGTTGTTAGTTGTTAGTTGTTAGAGCAATCGAGAGGTCGGTTAGGACATATCACCATGATCAAAAGGTTGCTAGACAAGGTTTTACCCTCTGCCTCCTGTCTTCTGCCATAGTACATGAGCTTTGCCTAACTCCTTCTAACAACCAACAACCAACAACTAAAAACTCCCTCATCCCTACACCTGATTCAACGGAGCCGGGGGCTGTGGTCCCGAAAAGCCTTTTTCTTGAATGTGCAAGGTTCCAGAACTCGAATCATCGTCGTCTTTATCGTCTGGTCGCGGCGACATGGATAAGGGCTGCACGCTGCTATCTTGCGGATCACCGACTAGACCAGCGAGGGGAACTTTGACAGGTGTAGCGGCAAGATTTGAACCTACCAGATTGGTTGAAGCTATCAGACGGTGAGAGCTGGAACCGATCGGGGCTTCTGCCGTCACTCGCACCTGAAGTTCACCCGGATCGGCATAGGTGCCCTGTGTCATTAAACGAGCATAGACCCGGGGGCTAATTTGGCTCCACGGCGTATTGGCTCCATGGGTGGGTGTGTTTGCCTGTCCAGGTAGCACGAAGGCATTTGACAACGCGTCAAAGTTATTGCCGTAGCGGAGCAAAGTGTCGCGGGTTTGGCGAAGGGTGACGATCGCATTCCCCACCGTTCCTAACCGTCCCAAAGCAGAATCCATCGACGGTAAACCGGGAACTGTACCAGACAACTGACTCCACGTTGATTCAATCTGCTCATAAAAACTGCGCGACAGGCGAGGTTTGTAGTCAGACAGCAATTGATCGACGATCGCCTGTTGTTCAGCCGCTAATTCCTCATACTTCATCCCCGCCTGCAAATTCCATGACAAGACCTGTAGTTGTTTGTGAGGGATGGTGGAGCCAGCCGATCGTGCATTCAGCGCCACAATGATATCCGCCCATTTTCCTTTCAGTGGTGCCAGCAAGTAACGATGCCCCGCAGGACTGTGCGCCGACACTTTCATACAAAACACATCGACGGGAATCCGGTAATCGCCCGGTTGTAAAGCGACGGTGCCATCAGCCGCATTCCGAATTTGCGCCATGAGGGTGGATGGCATACTACTCGGCTGAAATGCTTTGCCCGGTAGCTGCGTGACCGTTGGGAATGTTGCCTGACTGCTGGATTCGATCGGGGCTTCATTCTGCAATGTGCTGCTCAACGCTTTTACCGCTTGATCTAAAACCGCCCCTTTCAGCAAATCTCCCACCGACCCACCCGGAATCGGCAGACTGGGAATAGGGATGTCGAAAAAGCCCGCCATGACACTGTTTGCCCCTAGCGGCAGCGCTGAAAAACCAACAAGCGTCGTTGCTGCTAGTCCCACCAGCAAACTTTCTGTCGCAATCTTCTTAAGGCGTAAGCGCTTGACCATGATCGATTCTCATCCACCAGACTTTACTCATCCTACGCTTGATTGGGGTCGGAAGTAGGGAGTGGAAAAGGCTAAAGGCTAAAAGGATGAGGATAAAGGGTGAAGGGTGAAGGGTAAAGGGGTAAGAGGTGGGTGTGGATGTTCCCTCCGCCTACTGCCTTCTGCCCTCTGCCTTCTGCCCTCTGCCTTCTGCCCTCTGCCTTCTGCCTCCCCTGCCCCCTCTGCCTCTGCCTCCTGCCTCCTCTCTATTCAACTCAAAACTTCTAACCGTCGATCGCAACTTTTTACCTGCAAAGCCTTAACTTTCAGTAATGAGTGTGCCATGATGACGGCGAGGACTGAGTACGCATCAGGTGCGATCGGTACGTTCGCAAGCATTGATTAGTTGAGTCTTACCCCTCAGAGAACGGTATGTTTAGAAAAAATACCCCGCCACCGTCCAAAACGCTACCGACCTACATCGCGCCCAATAGCGAATTTCAGGGCACGCTGCACGTTGAGGGCGATCTGCTGGTGGATGGCATCATTCACGGTACGGTTGAAGTGCGGGGTGACATGCAGATTTCTGAGAGCGGACTGATTGAAGGTCCCGAAGTACGGGCGAAGAACCTGACGGTACATGGTGTTCTCAAGGCACGCGTGATGGTTGAAGGGAAGCTGACGCTCAGCCGTACCGCTCGGTTAGAAGGCGATGTGAATGCGAGTGCGCTCAGTGTAGAAGAAGGCGCATTCTACGTTGGCTACATTGAGACGGGTGAAACCAAAGCGTTGCCCGGTGTGAGAACACGACCAGAATTAGCAGGTACCGGGGATGCCTACAGTGGTAATTTGGGCGGCTGATTCTAACGGGTAATGTCTAAAGATGGTGTTTACGATCGGTAGGGACGTTCCATGGAACGTCCCTACACGAATCAACCTCAGTACTTTGATTGCGGTGTGAATCGATCGCTGACTTCCTGGTTCGTGTCATCATGAGCTTGACCGAACCGGCACAGAAGTCGGGGATTTTTCGCTCTCATGAACGTATGACGCTGACACAGGTTTGGGGTGCGCTGTTAATCTTTGTGATCTGTCCGCTGCTGGGTGGATTGCCGCTGATTGCCTGGATTACATATGCCCTCACCCGACGCAAGCTGGCGAAGGTCGGTACAGGGAATATCAGCGTTTCGGCTGCGTTCTATCACGGTGGACGGGTAGCAGGCATTCTGGCTGTTCTGTCAGAAGCCCTGAAGGGGATTGCTGCTGTTTTGTTGGCTCGATCGTTCTTCCCCATCGATCCTGCCTGGGAACTCATCGCGCTGATGGCACTGGTCATGGGGCGCTACTGGTTTGGCAAAGGCGCGGGAACGACGAATGTGGTCTGGGGTTATGTGGTTCACGATCCGATCGCGGCTGGGTTTGTCTTCCTCATCAGCGCGATCAGTTTTACCATTTTGCGTGAACGACAGCAGGGACGGCTCAGCGTGCTGGTGATCTTTCCAATCATGACTGCGCTGCGCCATCCCACCAACCAGGAGCTTATTGTTGCGGCGATCGTCCTTGCCATCATGCTGGGCTGGATTTACACCAAAATTCCCGATGACCTGGAGATGACTGCCACAGAGGCAAAAGCAGACGCGCAATCCACCTTCAAATTCTTTCGGGGCGATCGTGCCATCCGGTCGCTCAATGATCCATTGGAGGCTCAGAAAGTCGGACAAAAGGCTGCAACGTTAGCGCGTTTGAAGCGATCGGGCTATCCTGTGCCGATGGGCTGGGTGTTGAGTCCAGGTGACGATCCAGAACCCTTGTTAGAACTGCTCAAGCCATCGCCCAAAGCACAGTTAATTGCGCGATCGTCCGCAGTCGGCGAAGACTCCGAAACAGCATCGGCAGCAGGGCAGTATGAATCCATTCCCAGCATTGTCCGTTCAGAACAGTTGATGCCCGCCATTTCTCGGTGTTTTGCCTCCTACAATCAGCCCAGTGCTGTGGAGTATCGTCGCGATCGCAATCTACCAGAAGCAACGATGTCGGTCTTGATCCAGCAGCAGGTGCGGGGCGCTTTTTCAGGCGTTGCATTTAGCCGTGATCCAGTGACACGGCAGGGAGATGGGGTGGCGATCGAGGCTCTACCCGGCAGCGCGTCTCAGGTTGTCTCAGGACAGGTTACGCCGGAACGGTATGAGGTCGTTGTACCTGCGATCGATTTCACCCCGGCAACGGCTCAAACTCCATCCACCTGGGTTTTACCTGACGATCTATCCTTAGCTGTCAATGGCAATGGCTCTGTGCCCACTCGGTTGCTTCAGCAGGTCGCCTTTCTCGCCAGACATTTAGAAGCTCAGCATCAAGGTACGCCTCAAGACATTGAGTGGAGCTACGATGGCAAACAACTCTGGCTCCTGCAAGCGCGACCGATCACTACGTTGCTGCCGATCTGGACACGCAAAATTGCGGCTGAAGTCATTCCCGGTTTGATTCATCCGCTTACCTGGTCGATCAATCGTCCGTTGACCTGTGGCGTATGGGGCGATCTGTTTACCCTCGTGTTGGGCGATCGTGCCAGGGGTCTAGACTTCAACGAAACCGCTACGCTCCATTACTCCTACGCCTACTTCAATGCTTCACTGCTGGGACAATTGTTTCGACGGATGGGATTGCCTCCCGAAAGCCTGGAGTTTCTCACACGGGGCGCAAAATTTAGCAAACCACCCCTCCAATCCACACTGCGAAATGTACCAGGATTGCTACGCCTTGCCCGTCGAGAATGGCGGCTAGAGAAAGACTTTCGCCTGGTGTCTCGTCGTCAATTTGCGCCTGCCTTAACAGAGTTCTCCCGCCAACCCGCCACAGAACTTAGTCCATCAGCACTTCTACAGCGGGTCGATCGCATCCTCACCCTGCTCCAAACTGCCACCTACTACAGCATCCTTGCTCCCCTCAGCGCCGCCCTACGCAAAGGTCTCTTCCAGATCAACGACGACCAGCTAGACAATAGTGATACACCGGAGATTGCGGCACTACGATCGCTTCAGACGTTGGCGAGAGAAGCGCGGGAAGTGTTAGAGGGGGAGTCGGGAGTCGGGAGTGGGGAATCGGGGGCGGAGGGAGCAGGGGAGGCAGAGGGAGCAGGGGAGGCAGAGAGCAGAAGGCAGGAGGCAGGGGAAGCAAGGGAGGCAGAGGAAGCATCCACATCCACCCCACACCCTTTACCCTTTACCCCTTACCCTTTACCCCTCTCTCCTCACCCCTCACCCCTACACCCTACACCCCACACCCTACACCCCACACCCTACACCCCTTTACCCCTTACCCCTCACCCCTCACCCCTCACCTCCCTCGCTCAAACCTTTAACGGACAAACCATCCTGGCGCAACTGGATGTGCTGATTGAGCAGTATGGCTACTTGAGCGAAGTGGGGACGGATATTGCGGTGCCAACGTGGAAGGAAGATCCGGAGCCTGTACGATCGCTGTTTGTCCAGTTTTGTCAACATCCACCCGCGATCGCGCCTCAGATCGATCGCCCCACTGGCAAAGTTAAACGAGTCCAGCGTCGCCTCACGCTCAAAGGTCGGGTGACGGAGGTTTACAGTCGCTTGCTGGCAGAACTGCGGTGGAGCTTTGTGGCTTTAGAAAGACATTGGTTAGAGTCGGGGTTGCTGGCAGAATCGGGAGATATCTTTTTTCTAGAATGGGAGGAACTTCGGGAGAGAGGAGAGAGGGGTGAGGAGAGAGGGGTAAGGTTTCGGGCATTGGTGGAACAGCGGCGATCGCAACTGGAGGTCGATCGTCAGCTTACATCAGTGCCCTTTCTGGTGTATGGCGAGGATCCACCTGTACCAACAATCAGTGCTCATCAGAGACAATCATTGCAACAGTTACAGGGCATTGGCGCGAGTCCGGGACGGGTGGAAGGTGTTATTAAAGTGGTACGGAGTTTGACGGAGTTGCCGGAGGTCGATCGCGCTACCATTCTCGTTGTGCCATATACGGATTCGGGCTGGGCACCACTGCTAGCAAGGGCAGGTGGACTCATTGCAGAAGTGGGTGGCAGGTTGTCGCATGGGGCGATCGTCGCTCGTGAGTACCGCATCCCTGCCGTGATGGATATCCACAACGCGACTCAATTACTCCAAGACGGTCAGCGCGTTCGTATCAATGGTCAGCAAGGCATTGTGGAGATTCTCTAAGCTATAAGTGAAGAACTCTGTAAAAAATGATTGAAACGTCATGGTACAAATTGGTTTCAACTTTGCTGCGTTGCTCGGCGTTGCGCTGGCACTTTTAGGTTTATCGCTGTTTATAGTAGGAGCCATACGACCTTTTCGGGCTGGTAGTTTAGTCCAAAATTTGGTTCTTGCTGTAGTCTACCTTCTCGCTGGGTTTATTCTCTTCTTTCAAGGTTGGCGGCTTGATCCAATCCTTCAGTTTACTCAACTGCTTTTAATTGGCTCTAGCGCTTACTGGGTTGTTAAAGAGCTTTTTTACCGTTCTTAGCCTTTACAGTCAGCGCGATCGCATTGATGAGCAGCAAGGCACCATAGAAATTTTGTCGATGGGATTGATTGCGGTCTCATTCCTTTGACTATTCGAGTTGTCCTTTTCATCCAGTTTTCCGTTTCACTGCGCCTCAGACCCCAGTTTGGCAAGCGATATACTTTGAGAGACGGCTGACGAACCTTCATCGGGGAGAATTCCATGAAAGCGGCTCAAGTCCTCTCAGAAATCATCCATCTCGATCAATTAATTGTCACATTGATGCAGGCAGTGATCGAAAATGCAGGAGCCGAAACAGGCGCTCTGGTTCTCCTGGAAGCCGATCAACTCACTGTGGTAGCTCAATGTAGCGGTGGACAGTGTGACCTGAAAAAGCTTGCTGTTGCTGACTGTGCAACGATTCCTGTCTCCGTCATTCACTCGGTAGAACGCACTCAAGAAACGCTGGTGTTTGATGATGCGGTTAGCGAAGCGTCTTTTTCAACTGATCCGTATATTCAACACCAACAAACGCGATCGCTCCTCTGTATGCCCATGCTCAAGCAGAGTCATCTGATTGGCATTCTTTATTTGGAGAACAATCTTAATGCCGGAGTATTTACTAGCGATCGCTTGCAAGCCCTGAAACTGTTGATGGCTCAGGCAGCAATTTCACTGGAGAATGCTCGGTTATATGAGCGGTTAGCAGACTATACCGAAACACTGGAAAGGAAGGTAGAAGAGCAAACTCAAGCCTTACACCAGGAGGTTGCGGAACGTCAACAAACTGAAGCCGCCTTGAGACAAAGTGAGGCGAATTATCGCAACCTGCTACAAACCGCGAATTCAGTCATTATTCGATACGATCCGCAAGGACGGATTCACTACATCAACGATTATGGAGTGAAACTCCTGGGCTATGAAGAACATGAGATTTTAGGGCGGAGCTTATTTGAAACCATCCTTCCAGACATCGAACTCTCTGGACGCGATATGAAACCCTTTGTCCGTGATTTACTTCGTCATCCTCAAGCGTACCCGCATGGCGAGGGTGAAAACCTGTGTCGAGATGGTCGGCGAGTTTGGATGGAGTGGTCGAATCAAGCCATTTTCAATGACCAGGGAGAGCTAGTTGAAATCCTATCGGTGGGCAACGACACCACCCAGCGTAGGCAAGCAGAAGAGGCATTACAACGCAGTGAAGCCAAGTTCCGCAATATCTTTGAAAACTCCCAGGTCGGCATCTTCCGAACCCGCTTCTCGGATGGATTACTTCTCGATGCCAATCAACGCCTTGCCAATCTGTTGGGCTTTGATTCACCAGAGGAGATTATCGAACTGGAACACAGCATCGGCTATTTTGTAAATCCCAGCGATCGCCAACAATACATTGAGTTGCTGAAGCAGGATGGGGAAGTGCGAAGCTATGAAGCACAGCTGCGAAAACGAGATGGGACAGTGTTTTGGGGGCTTTTCTCTTCTTATCTGAATGCAGACGATAAATACATCGAAGGGGTGATTGCCGATATTAGCGATCGCAAACAGGCAGAAGCAGCATTGCAAGCCTCTGAAGCAGAACTGCGGGCGCTCTTTTCAGCCATTCCCGATCCAATGTGTATCTTCAATGCTGAGGGGCAATTGATCTGTGCCATTCAAGGGAACCCGTCCTATGGAGAGTTGCATCGGGAGGAGTATGTTGGCACAACACTGCATCAAATCTATGCTCAGGAACAAGCTGATGAGTTCCTGAGTTACATTCAGCAGGTGCTGAGAACCCAACAAGTAGTCACAGTTGAATACAGCCAGTGGATAGCTGGACGGGAAATCTGGTTTTCGGCTCGCATTGCACCAATCGACCACGAACAGGTGATTTGGTTGGCGCGAGATATTACGCTGCAAAAGCAAGCAGAAGCCGCGTCGATTATAGAAGAACGTAATCGCATGGCACGCGAAATTCATGACACCCTTGCTCAGGCGTTTACAGGCATTCTGGCTCAAGTAGGCGCTGCAAACCAGGTGCTAACGGATGATTTAGAAGCAACTCAGGCACACCTGGATCTGATCAAAGAATTGGCACGCACTGGTCTGACTGAAGCGCGGCGATCGGTGGTAGCGCTCCGTCCTCAGCTTTTAGAGGAAGGCAGTTTACAGCGCGCGCTCCATCGTCTCGTGGCTCAACTCAGAACTGCCGCTATGGATACCACTTTATATGATGAGATCACGGGTGCAGTGTATGCTCTACCGATTGAAGTCGAGAATAACCTGCTGCGGATGGGGCAGGAAGCCTTAACCAATGCGATCAGACACGCCAACGCTGACGAAATTCGAGTGGAATTAATCTACGATCGCGATCAGGTTTGCTTGCGTGTGACAGACAATGGACAGGGCTTTGGAGTGGGGAGTATGCCAGCCTCTGAAGGATTTGGCTTACTCGGCATGAGCGAACGGGCAGAGCGCATCGGCGCACAACTCACGATTAAGAGTCAACCTGGGCAGGGAACAGAGATTATTGTAGTAGTTGGGGTGTAGTGGTAGGGGTGTAGGGTGTAGGGTGTGGGGTGTAGGGTATGAGCAGAGTTGGATGTGAAAATGAAGTGTAAGAGTGAACTTATTCCTAAATTCATACCCTACACCCTTACGCCCCCTGCAAGCTTTGGCGGAGACGATTAAGTAAGCGTCCTATCTTCTAACCTCCACACCCTAACACCCCACACCCCTACACCCTATGCCCACACCTCAAATCCGGATTCTAATTGCGGACGATCATGCTATTTTTCGGCAAGGATTAGCCACGATTATTAACCGTGACCCAGATATGAACGTGATTGCCCAAGCCGAAAATGGAGAACAGGCGATCGCGCTATTCGGGGAACACCAACCGGATGTAACGCTGATGGATCTACGAATGCCGGAAGTGGAAGGAGTTGCTGCCATTGGTGCCATTTGTGCGACTGCTAAATCGGCTCGAATTATTGTACTGACCACGTATGACAGTGATGAAGATATCTATCGGGGATTGCAGGCAGGCGCAAAAGGATATCTATTGAAAGAAACTGAACCTGACGAGCTTCTGAATGCCATTCGCACCGTTCATCGTGGTCAGCAGTATATTCCGCCCGATGTGGGAGCAAAGTTAGTGCAGCGCCTCAGCAATCCAGAACTGAGTGAAAGAGAATTAGCAGTACTTCACTCACTAGCACAGGGGATGAGCAATGCTGATATTGCGACTGCTTTGAGTATCGGTGAAGGCACAGTTAAATCCCATGTCAATCGCATTCTGAATAAGTTAGATGTCAGCGATCGCACTCAAGCGGTGATTGTTGCCGTTAAACGTGGCATTGTCAATTTATAGGACTGATTGCCTAGATGCTACGAGAAGACAGCGATCGCGTCTCTCAAATTGAATAATCGGAAAATCGGATGAGTTAGACAGAACAATTAGGGAGTGAGATAGCGATCAACCGTTTGTTTAAGAATTTTTAGGATAATCTCTGCGTCATATTTCTCGCTGTATTCCCTAGAATACTCAACCTTTAGCATTGGGCAATCTGCCTCAAACTGGCTGACTTCGCCCCGCAGAAACGTCCAACTATCCGCGATCGTGTAGCATCCAAAGATTTCTTGCACCGCTTGAGCATTAGATTTCCAGTTGAGATAAGCAGCGGCAAGCATCTGCCCATAGAGTTGAGGAATAGGGTCCGCCCCTTCAATTCCTCGTTTCGTTTCAACGACGACCAAATAGGGTGAAATCAGCCGCCCTGCAATACTCCGACCCAATGCACCATCAGCAATGCCAGAAATCTCAAACGTTGAAAATTGTCCTGCCAATGCGACTTCTGCCCAAGCTCGAATACTGTTCCGCTCTGCCAATAGCAGTAAGGGATAAATCGCGCGTGCCCAGATGGTCGCTTCGTTCAGCAAATGTGTTGGATCACTCGCCAGACGCAATTGAACAATTTCTAGTTGTTGCCTTTCAGCGTCAGTGATTGGGATACCCTGATCCTCCAACCACGGGTAAGCGTCAATTCCGCCCTCTTCTAACTGAATTAGCGGGATTAAATCATTTAGAGCAACTTTCCCAATCGTTAGCAGTTTTCTAGGTTTAGGTGTTTCCATTCCCTTCCTCCACACTGTGATGATTCTAACTTAAGTTATAACTAGCCTTCTACTTCGCGATGGCATGGTTACTCTATCCATCTGTACTGTAAAACTTTTAACTTACTGTAGACGACAGCTTGAAACCGATCGCCTATATTGAATTTATACAAACAGTTATGCAATCAATGGATTGAGCAAGTCAATTGCAAGGTTCCATGCTTGATGCAGATGTAGAGAGATGAACGACGATCGTAGCCACAGTTCCTTACTTGTCCCACCGTCAACCGAAGATTGGATGCAAGGTGTGCTGAGTGCCAGGGTCGTGCTGGTGATGTATGGAGACTATCAAGACTCCAGAAGTGCGGACGTTTACAAGCTGATTAAAGTGATCAAGCGAGAGCTGAGTGCTGCTTTTGGAGAAGATTATTTATGCCTTATCTTCCGTCATTTTCCGCAAGCACAGATCCATTTTCATGCTCAACGGGCTGCCCAAGCCACCCAAGCTGCCGCTGCCCAAGGGCAGTTTTGGTTAATGCACGACACTTTATTTGCCCATCAACAAAAGTTGGAGAACGGTTATCTTATCGAGTACGCCAATGATATAGGGCTTGACATGCCTCAGTTTCTCAAAGAATTATCTAAACAAGTGCATGTCGATCGCATCAATGAAGATATCGAAGGTGGATTGCAGAGTGGAGTAATGACCGCTCCAGCTCTGTTCATCAATGGAATTCAATATGCCGGACGTTGGAAGATGACAGAGTTGATGACAGCCATGATTGCTGCAAGTCACTAAGCTCTATTCCTGTCTGACTTGTTTGTGAGTGCTAATCAGCGATCTATTTCGATCGCTATAGCGGTTCTTGCTTGCATCCCGTACACCCCACACCCCACGCCACACACCCCGCCTAACCAGGCTGTACTGCACTCAAGTGAGAGCTGCTATAGCTTTTGCCTGTTTTATTGAACAAATTGCCAATTTTTGAATCATGCTAACCACTACAACGCCAACGATTGAATTCAAGCACAAAGGCTTAACGCATACCCAATTGCAACAAGTACTCGACTATATTCAGACTCACCTCGATTCGGTAGAGCCGACGCTACGCGATCGAGACTTGTCACTGACTGAACTTGCAGAGACGCTGAATCTTAGCCCGACTTATTTTGTCAGTGCATTCAAACAAGCGATGGGAGTTTCACCACACCAGTACGTGATTCAACAGCGGGTGGAACGAGCGAAATTGATGCTGTTGTAAACGAACTTAGCGATACGGGATGAATCATTCATAGCGACAAACAGGAGAAGGGTGATGAAAGCGACCACAACACAACGCTCAATTTCTGGAATCACTGCGATGCTTGCTAAAACTACTCTATCAATCGTCGTCACAACAGGAGTGGTTGGGGTTTTGCGAATGCATCCGGCGATCGCGACCCCTCTACCTCAACAATCGCCTCTTCTCGTTGCAACCGCCTACACGAATCGCACATTGCCTACCTTGAGACGGGGCGATCGCGGCAGCAGAGTGCAAATGTTGCAGCAAATTCTCTCAGATAATGGGTTCTTAAATGCTGCTGGAGTTCGGTTAGGAAATCCGAGTGGTGCCGCTGTTGATGGTGCATTTGGCGCAACTACAGAGTCTGCGGTGAGAGATTTACAACGACGCTACAACATCCCCGTCACAGGACAGGTTAACCCTGTGACCTGGGAAGTGCTGGATATGCGGGAGAATCCCTATCGATCGCCGCTTCCCTGGAAATCCTATTAATCACTTGAAAAACTCAGGAGGAAACGTCCAATGAACAAGATTTTGTCTAGACTTCAACGATCGCCGCGAATTGTCTCAGCAACAATCCTGCTTAGCCTATTGGTGCTGTTCAGTGTTCCATCTTTGGCTCAAGTCAATATACAAGTGATTCCCAGAATCAAAATCATCAAAAGTTCTGAAGGGATTCCACCTGCTTACCGTTTGGTTATTAGCCGACCTCAGGACATTGTGTATGTCAACTGTCCCACGAATTTCGAGCCTGAGTTGAACTATCTACGAAATGTGAAGGCAATTCAGTGTAAGCGTTCTCCCATGCCTCAGAAGTAAACAGATGCTTTGTTTTGGCTGACTCCACCGAGGCTATCAGATCTAAGCACTACATACACGCACGAGTATAGGAGACAAAGATGAGGATCAAAGCAATCAAAGGAAAGCAGGGAATCGGAACGCAAGCGAAAGAAGCCACTTACGTGGAGGCTGCCCGGTGGGGTAAGTATCGGGGGTGGCGGTATGTTCTGGGATTAGTCGTCATCCTCTTTGCATGGCTGGTGGTCGGCGGCATTGCCGCCCCGCTCGTCGCGTTCTTGTTCGGCGGTCAGGAGGGGCTTATCGCGTTCGGGAAGGGAGATTACTCCTTGCTCGGTCCCTTTGGCAACTTTCTGCCGATCATGGCGGGGTTCCCGTTCTTCCTCGCAGGAATTCTCATTGCCGTCGTTGGAATTCACCGCCGCCACCCCCGGACGCTGGTCACGGCGCGGGAGCAGATCAACTGGCGGCGTGTCGGTCACGGGTTTGTGGCGTGGTTCGTGCCAGTCTGCCTCATCGGTGTGCTGGGAGAGTACTTCTTCTATCCCAACACCTTTTCCTTCAATTCCGACCTCACGACGTTCGCATTCTTCGTCCCGCTGGCACTGATTCTCACTGCGATCCAAACCACCACGGAGGAGCTTTTCTTTCGCGGATATATCGTGCAGGGCGCGAGCATTATTTGGACGAACCGCGTCTTTCTGGCGCTTGTGTCAGCCGTGATATTTACCCTGCCGCATCTCCTCAACCCGGAGGCAAGCGCGGGCGGCTGGCTCACGGTCTTCTTCAACTACTTCCTCGTTCCGGGTCTGGTGTGGACTGTAGTCTCGTTGATTGACGGAACTACTGAGCTTGCCATCGGCGTACACTTCGCAAACAACATCGTTGGCTTCCTCCTGGTCAAAGCAACTGGCGCCGTCGTGACCGCGCCCACTCTGTTCACAGTCAGCGAGTACCACGCGACCTACGGAGCGCTGTCAGTGCTGGTTACAGTCCCTGTGTTTTTGGCGATCGCCTACAAGGTGTTCAAACGCGAACAACCGAAGAAACTCCATAAGAATCTGGAATAAGTTGAGTGTTGGAACTCACTACGCTCAAGTGAACGAAGACAAAGAGAATCTAGGAGTAAATGGATTATGTCTAAAGTGTCTTCTCACCATCCACAGGACACGGGAAAGCCCACCGCCAACTCTTCAGAGCGGTTCGCACCCAACAAGCCCTCCCGTCCAGGCTGGCTCGAAATCATTGTGGGTCTCGTTGTCTATGCGATCGTCGGGTTCGTCAGTATCTCACAGTTCAAGCGGCTCGGTCTCGATCCTGGGGTTTACGGTCTAATTTTGACTTCCTGGACGGGTGTCGCCACGCTAATTGCGTTCGTAGTGGCTGTGCGGCTGCGGATTCGTTCCCTGAGAGCCTTCGGTGTGCGCCGCACCTCTGTTCGCTGGCTCCTGATCGGGGTTGGAGTCGGACTGGTCGCCTTCGTGCTTAAGAGTCTGGCGATCCTTGCCTGGGTTCAAATCGCCGGGGACACGAACAATGTCCAGGATGTTTACGGAGATGGCGCTCGCGGCGGGGTACTCTCTCTGGTGTTATCCACGGTGTTCATCGCGGTCTTCTCACCCCTCGGCGAGGAACTGCTCTATCGCGGCATCGTCACCAACGCGCTGCTGCGCTACGGTCCATTCGTCGCGGTCGTGGGCAGCACTGTGATCTTCGCTCTCATGCATGGTATCAACAACATCTTCCCCGCTGCCGTGGTGGCTGGTCTCGCTACCGCCGAGGTCTTTCGTCGCAGTGGATCGATCTGGCCCGGTCTCATCGTCCACGTCGTCTTCAACCTGCCCTCGTTTCTGCTCATGGTGTTGTTCACCAGCACGGGCTGACCTGATGTCTCTTCAAGTCAATCTCAAGTCAATCAGATCTTGCAAGCTGTCTTAGCAATGCGAAATAGAGTCAAACATACTGAACCAAGGAACACCATGAATCAGCCCAAGTTTTTTATCACTCCCGGCTATGGGGAACACATGTTAAATGAATTGCATTACTCGCAAGCGGTCAAAATTGGCGATCGAGTGGAGACATCAGGACAAGGCGGGGTGGATGACAATCTGCAAATTCCCGAGTCGCTTGCGGACGAGATTGCTCAGGCGTTTCGGAACGTAGAGCGCACCCTGGCGACGGCTGGAGCGAGTTGGGAGCATGTTGTCCACGTTAATTCTTACCATGTTGGCGGGTTTCCTCCAGAGGTTAACGAGGTGATGGTCAGGCTCTTTCGTCATTACATGCCCAATCATGCCCCCATTTGGACAGAGGTAGGAGTTGCAGCGCTTGCACTTCCAACGATGCGGATTGAGATCCGCGTGACTGCAATTATTCCGTGAGTTTCGCACAAGACGGAAAACCGCTCCATTAAAACATTCACTTGAACACAGGAGAGAGGCAAATGTCAGAGAACAATAAAGTAATTTTATTAGAGGGAAACGCGGCGATCGCTGAAGGCAACAATGAAGGATTCCTGTCGTTCTGCGCCGATGACACGGAATGGACGTTTGTAGGCGATAAAACCCTTCAAGGAAAGGAAGCCGTTCGCCAATGGATGGCAACGACATACGTTTATGGTCGCTAACTTGATCGCTGAAGGTGATTTCCTCACGGCACTCGGCGACATCACAATGAAGGACGAAGACGGGAAGATGGCTCATTACTCGTATTGCGATGTCTGGCGCTTTCGCGGCGGCAAAATTGTCGAATTAAAGGCTTTCGTTATCAAAACCTCGGTCTGACCTGCCGTCGTCATTCACGTCGTTTTCAACCTGTCCATTACCTCGGTGATGGTAGCTGCTGGCATGAGGAACCGCACACACCTCAATCAGGAATTCATCATGCAATATCTTTCACAGGATTTAATCCTTCTTGCACTCAATCCCCAAACTGGGAAAACTCGCTTCTCTTTCTACTCTGCACTCGACTGTGGCTTGGTCGGTTCTTTATTACTAGACTTAGTACTGGAAGCCAAACTTGAGATCGACAACGACAATCGTGTGATCGGTGCGATACGTGCTTCGCACGGGCAAGCCACCACAGGCAACACAGGCAATGAATTCTTAGATCAACGCCTCAACGAGGTTCTAGCATCGTCTCGTCCTCGAACTGCAAGGTTCTGGGTGACTCGTTGGAGACGAAGATACAGAGGAATGCAAACGATTGTGTTGCAGAACTTAGCTGATTTAGGGGTTTTAGAACGACAAGAGCAACGCATTCTTGGGCTATTCCCAACGCAGCGATATTTTCTAATCGATGAATCGATTCAACGCGAGATTGTCCAGCAAGTTCGTGCCGCCGTGTTAGAAGGCATTGGACTGGATTCTCGGATGGCAGCATTGATTAGTTTGATGCAAGCCTCTCACCTGACTGATGCAGTGTTTAGACCTGAAGAACGTCTTGAAGCGCGATCGCGAATTAAGGCGATCGCAAGAGAGGAGTTGGTTGGTCAAGCCGTTTCAAAGGCAATTTTCGCCGTTCAAGCAGTCGCAACTCTGGGTGCAACCAATGGCGGATGAAATTGTTAGGGGTGCTCAATCAGATGATACTGAAGCGAACTATTGCCGTTCTTTATTTTGGCACTGTGTCTACCCAGTCTTCTGATGTCTCTAGAGATTAAAGCAATGGCAGTTTTGAAACAATTTGGGATTCTCTTTGTGTTGGGCATTGCGGGAATTGTGATGCTTGCGATTACGTCGGTTCCATTCGTTGAGCAACGGTTGGCACAACTGTCTCCAGAAGAACTGACAAACGTTCCGCCACTGTGGGTTTTAATGCTGCTGCAAGCACTACAGCCTACAGTTCTACTAGCAATTAGCATTCTGGTGGGAATTGGCTGTGCCTATCGCGTTGGATTACACTCACATTTGATTGACTCCTGGGTATTTCATACCCCTAAGATGCCATATTCTGTCATTGAGATGAAATGGAGTTTGGGTGTGGGTGCAGCGACGACAATCATTGTCCTGTTGCTCGATCGGTTCATGAAACCTGCTCTACCTGAAGCGCTACAGGCATCCAATCACACAGAACCGAATTGGCTGAGTTCGCTTACAGCAATGCTTTATGGCGGCATCACTGAGGAAATTCTGATGCGCTGGGGCTTAATGTCGCTGCTTATTTGGATCGCGTGGAAAGTCTTAAAACAAGGTATTACCTTACCAAGCCAAGGAATATACCAAGGTGCGATTGTGCTAGCGGCACTGGTATTTGGACTTCTACACCTGCCCACAACTGCCGCGATCGTTCCACTCACTCCACTTGTGATTATTCGGGCGTTATTACTCAATGGGATTGCTGGCATTGCGTTTGGTTGGCTCTTTTGGCAATACTCGCTTGAGGCTGCGATGTTATCCCATGTCAGCTTTCATGCCTTGTCCTTTGCTCTTAGCCTTTTGCTGGCAAGATTTGTCTAAGCTTTTTTCTAAAGCGATTTCATGATCATTTCAAGAGAGAACAACCAGACTTGATTTTAGGAGAAGCACAATGATACTTCAGGATAAAGTGGCGTTAGTCACTGGAGGCGCATCGGGAATTGGTCGTGCAACGGCGATCGCGTTCGGTGCTGCGGGTGCAAAAGTTGTTTTCTCGGACATACGCAGTGTAGAAGGTGAAGAAACGGCTTATTTGATTCGCGAAACTGGGGCGGAATGCTTGTTCGTGAAAGCCGATGTATCGAGTGAAGCGGACGTGCAAGCCTTAGTGCAAAAAGTAATCGCCACCTACGGCAAACTCGATTGTGCCTTTAACAATGCTGGCATCGATCTTGTTGTCGCACCGTTGCATGAACAATCGATCGAGAATTTTGACAAGATTATGTCGGTCAATGCGCGAGGGCTATTCCTCTGTATGAAATACGAAATTCAGCAGATGCTAACCCAGGGCGCAGGCGCGATAGTGAACAACTCGTCAACGAATGGTCTTGTTGCGCTTCCGGGGATCTCTCCTTACGTTGCCAGCAAACATGCAGTGATGGGACTAACGCGATCGGCTGCCCTCGATTATGCCAAACAGGGCATTCGGATCAATGCGGTCAATCCGGGTCCGATCGCAACTGATCTCATGGCTCGTAGCGCTGACCAGATGGGCATCACGTTCGATGATCTTGGGTCGATGGTTTCAATGGGTCGGATCGGTCAGGCAACGGAAATTGCTCAAGCGGTTGTGTTTCTCTGCTCTGATGCCGCCAGCTACATTACGGGACAACCCTTAGCGATCGATGGCGGCTATACAGCGAGTTGATGGTGGAATCGCAGTGAATCGATCCATCAATAAATCAAATCCCGATGGTTTCTTGCAGTGATGGTCAACTCTACAAGTTTAAGGTGGGAAATAACATGATTCAGTACAAAGATTTTGCGCCTCGGATTACTGAACGAGGACCCTTCGGCGGAGCTTCCGAGTATGAACTCTTCGCTGAGGTTGTGAGTGCGGTCAATCAGTGGCTTGAACGTACAACGATACAGGTGATCAATGTTGAAACCGTTGTTTTACCCGATCGCATCGAAGGCACCAGTGATGATGTCTATGGAGTGACGACCAGTAATGCTTTCTACCCAGTGATGGTCAGCCAAGGTTTGACAGTCAACTGCTTTCAATGTGTGCGGGTCTGGTACAGAGAATAAGGAACTGAGCATGACTTGGAAAACGACGCTCTCCTTTGTCATATCTGCCACACTGTTCACGCTAGTTGTGGGCTGGCTAATCGCAACTGGAGCCGTTCCCATTCAGAAAACCATTCAGTTCAGTGATGCGGAACGTGCTTTTATTCAGTCCTGGCTTGGATTGGCGATCGCGATCGGTCTGATTCTTCCCAGTGTTGCGTGGTTACGTTGGTTCAAACACCCTCAGCCGCGCAAGATTCTAGGGTTTTATCTGACTGTGTTGATCATTCAAATCATCACGGAGCAAGTCTTTAGTAGTGTGGTGTTTCCGAGTCTGGTTGTTGTGATTGGAACGATTTACACTGCATTTCGACTCTGGCAACTTTGGCGAGGGAAACAATTAATCCATACCCTTCATTCATCGAGTCGCAAGTGGGTAAGCGCCCTCTTGTGGATATTAGGGCTGTTTTGGAGCAGCAATTTGATCATGTTATTCACGCTGGGATGGTCAAGTGTTCTGAATTAGAGTCTTTGAGACTCAAACTTGATCTTGCAGCGGACTCATTGAGCCACAAATTGTTGGGTGAGCACTGCCCACAAAGCTTTACCGTAAAGGGTTTTACAAAAGGGTGGGCATAGCCCACCCTACTCACTACCACAGATGCGGCGGTTCTCACTCTTGTTGGCGAAGCCTCTCCCGTGGAGAAGCATCACTGCATTCATCACCAAATATCGGAGCTAAAACATGTCACGCAAAACGATCGCCACCAACGACCACTCTCCACAACGACCACTTACTCCCAGGACCAAACACCCGCTTCGGCGATTTCTTCGCAAACCTTTCCAGATCATTCGCGCCAATTTTCGCGCCTATCTCACTATCAACGCCATTGTGTATGGCTCAGTCATCGCTGGGTTAGTAGCGGCGATGGTTTTCCCCAACCTAGGTGCAGGTCAGGTGGTCATCCTGGAAGACAACGGAACGTTAGACCTTGTTCGATCGCTACTCAATACCCCTTGGCTGTTCTCGCTGACCATCCTGGGAGTCAACGTCTCGACCGGTGCGCTGTTAATCGTGCTCCCTTCGCTGATCGCTCCCTTCGCTGGCATCGCGATATTTGCGTATAAGGCGTTCACTTTAGGTTTAGCGATGGCTCCGACTACCAAGATTATGGCGGTGACACTGATCCCGCACTCGCTGACAGCACTCATCGAATTCCAGGCTTATGCCCTGCTCATGTTCGGCGCATACATCCTCGGTCGATCTTGGATTCGCCCCGCAACGATCGGTGCTCGGAACCATCGTCAGGGTTACGTTCGTGGGCTGCAACAGCTCGGTTGGCTGAGCCTATCCACGCTCCCACTGTTCATCGTCGGCGCGATCTGGGAGGCGTTCTCGCTCCGCTACCTGGTTCCTCCGCTGATCCAATGGTTGCTGTAACGCTTTACCACCCCGCGAGGGCGATTAATAAAAACTGGAGAACAACAAAATGATTAACAAGATATCGCTGCGCCGTGCAGCCCTGTTCGCGATCGCGCTACTCTTCACTACCCATTTAGCCTCCGCTTGCTCGGAAGCCGCAACGACGATGCCGACGATCGCCTATCCTGAAACCAGGCGGGGCGATGTCGTCGAAAAGCCTTTTGGGCAGACGGTTTCCGACCCTTATCGCTGGCTAGAAAATGATGTCCGTAACGATAAGCAAGTTGCTGCCTGGGTCGAATCACAGAACAAAGTCACCAACGCTCATCTCAATACGCTGCCAGGTCGAGATATCTTCAAGGAGCGCCTCAAGCAGTTGTACAACTTTGAGCAATTTTCGATTCCGGTCAAGCAGGGTGGACGGTACTTTTACCTCCATAATTCTGGACTTCAGAACCAACCGATTCTCCATGTCCGGGACAGCGTGAATGGTGCAGGGCGCGTGCTGATCGATCCCAACAATTGGTCAAAGGACGGAGCGACTGCGCTGGCTGAATGGTCAGCTTCCGACGACGGTAGACGTGTAGCTTATGCGGTGCAGGATGGTGGCAGTGATTGGCGCACAATTCGAGTGCTGGATGTCAACACGGGCAAAGTGCTCAACGATGAGGTCAAATGGGCAAGGCTCACCAGCATCGCCTGGATCAAGGACGGCTCTGGCTTTTTCTATGCCCGGTTTCCTGAACCGAAGCAGGGCGAAGCATTCCAGGCAGTTGCGGAAAATCAGACCGTTTATTTCCATCGGCTCGGCACGCCTCAGACACAGGATCGGCTGGTCTATGCCACCCCAGATCAGCCGACCCTGGTGCATACCGTTGACATCACCGCAGACGGGCGCTATCTCACGATCGTTTCCACGCCCGTTTCAGTCGGCAACAAACTGACTGTGGTAGATCTTCAGAGCACCGACTGGAAACCCCGTAAACTGGTCGATAAGCTCGATGATGAATGGAACGTCGTCGGCAATGTGGGGACGAAGTTTTTCCTCAGAACCACTCAGGATGCGCCGCGCCGCAAGGTGGTGACGATGGATATCGCCGCTGCTGACCCAGTGATTACGGCTGTGCTGCCAGAGCAGGATTCAGTTCTAGGCACTGCGTCACTGGTCGGCGGACGGATACTGATCTCCGCTTTCGTTGACGTGAAGACGGAGATTCGACGCTACACATTGGATGGCAAGGCGGATGGTGTGGTGAAGTTGCCTGGTATCGGCACCGCTGGCGGCTTTAAGAGCGACCCGGATGACCCGGAAACCTTCTTCATCTTCACCAGCTATAATGCTCCAGCCGTGATCTATCGCTACGATGTCGCCAGCAATAGGGCGCAGGTGTGGGCACAACCCAAGGTGGCGATCGATCTCAACCGGATCGCGGTCGAACAGCGGTTCTATAAATCGAAGGACGGCACCCGTATCCCCATGTTTATCATCCGGCGCAAGGATGTAACCGCAGCCGCACCGACCGTACTCCATGCCTATGGCGGCTATGGCATCCCCATACTTCCCGAATTCTTGCCAGCGCCGCTGGGATGGGTCGAACAGGGCGGAGTGTACGCGATCGCCAACATTCGCGGTGGCTCCGAATATGGTAAGGCATGGCACGAAGCGGGTCGTCGTCAGAACAAGCAGAACGTCTTTGACGACTTCATCGCAGCGGGTGAGTATCTCAAGGCACAGGGCATCACGCCCCCAAACGGTCTGGCGATTCAGGGCGGATCGAATGGCGGACTCCTGATCGGCGCAGTGGTCAATCAGCGACCAGATTTGTTCGCCGCCGCGCTGCCCCAGGTTGGTGTGATGGACATGCTCCGCTTCGACCAGTTCACAGGCGGGAAATTATGGTTAGACGAATATGGCTCTCCGGCACGGGAAGCGGATTTCCGTAATCTCTTGAAATACTCGCCCTATCACAACATCCAGTCTGGCAAAACCTATCCCGCGATCCTTGCCACCACTGCCGACACGGACGATCGCGTGGTGCCGAGTCACACCTTCAAATATATCTCTGCACTCCAGGCAGCGAAGATTGGTGACAAGCCCCACCTTGTCCGCATTGAGACGCGAGCGGGACATGGATCAGGCAAGCCCATCGACAAGACTATTGAGGAAACGGCAGATATGTGGGCATTTGCGGCTCACTGGACAGGGCTGAATGTCAGGAATGGCAAATGATCGGAGCACAGCAACAGAACACCCCAATAGAGTGCTTTTCACCCCACACTCCATACCCCAATCAACACAGGAGAGCCACATGCTGAATGAAAATCGATTTCTTTTCATGTCTTTGGCGATCGCAGGCGTAGCGCTGGGCGGATGTCCAGCAGCGGCTGACGGCGGCGATCGAAAAGCGAATCAGGATATCACGGTCACCTGCACGAGCACCGTCGCTTACGATGTCGGTGCCTGTCAGATCCTGGCGAACGCGAGATGCGAGGAGAGAAAAGCACAACTGAGGGGCGTACTGTCCAGCACGTTCCTTCCAGCCAACAAGCTTTACCTCAACACGGCTCGATACAGGTGCCTTAGCACTTAAGTGGCTGTTTCTGCTCACGAGACGAGACGATCGCGATCGTGCCACCACGGATCGATTTGAGGGGTAGGTCGCACGATCAGATCTGTATTAGGCTCTGCAATGTAGCCGCGATCGCGTTCCAGAAGCTTACCGTTACTCATGACAGAGCCTACAACAACGTCAAAGGACTCAGCGTTGATTATTCATGCTTGAGTTTGTCAGCCTCTGCTTGGATGCGGTCTTCCTGTTCTCTGAGTGCTGGGGTCAGCGTTTCTCCAAAGTCGTCTGCGGTGAAGATCGGACGAATTTCAATTTCCGATTCTCCTGGCATTGGATTTGGGCAGCGTTTGACCCACGCGATCGCTTCTTCCATTGACTTTACTTGCCAGATCCAGAAGCCTGCAACGAGTTCTTTGGTCTCTGTGAACGGTCCGTCGGTCACGGTGCGATTTGTTCCTGAGAACCTGACCCGCGCTCCTTTTGAACTGGGATGTAACCCATCGGCAGCGAGCAAAATTCCGGCTTTGACCAACGCTTCGTTGTAGTTCCCCATGTCAGTCAAAAGCTGTTCGCTGGGCATTGTACCCGCTTCAGAGTCTGAGGTCGCTTTGACTAAAACCATAACTTTCATCATGAAATCTCCTGGTGTTGATTGTTTTCAAAGCAAATTAGGGTGGTGCTAAATAGCAGCCTGCATTGGAGCGAAATTTCAGTTCCTACAACTCAAATTCATCTCCAGAATCAGCAACGCCCAAATTAGGTGTTGATGCTGGCGAGTGCTGCGGCGATGCGGAGTGGCGCATTTGGACGAGCATACATCTGCTCCATGTATTGGAGGAGTTGCGGACAGTCATCGAGCAGCCCAACCTCGTTCGCCCAGTCGAGGGTATAGGCACAGACAAAATCGGCGATCGTCACGGTGTCACCAACAACAAATTGGTGTCCCTGCATTTGATGCTCCAGTACAGCAACCATTGCCGTGAAATCCTGGCGGGCAAGGGAAACCTCGGCGGTCAGGCGCAGATGTTCTGGATAAATCATCGTGTGACGCGCGATGCGCCATAGTGGTTGCTCCAGTTCCGTGGCTGTGAATAAAAGCCAACGGTAGACTTGCGATCGCTGTTTGAAGTCTGGGGGAATCAATCCTGCGTGAGGATATTTCTCTGCCAGATAGAGCACCATTGCAACCGACTCGGTGATCACGAAATCACCATCAACCAACACTGGAAGTTTGCCAGCCGGATTGATCTTGAGGAACTCCGGGCGATGATGTTCGCCTGCTGCAAGGTTGACGGTTACAGCCTCGAAGGTTACACCCAGTTCCTGGAGCATCCATCGCACCCGAATCGATCGCGTAGGAGCGAATTCATATAGCTTCATTGGAGTGTGCTGCCTCAATTGCAGCGATGTCGATCTTTTTCATCTGCATCATGGCATCGAATGCGCGCTTGGCGGCAGCGCGATCGGGATCGGCGATCGCTTTTGTCAGAGCTAGCGGCGTAATCTGCCAGGACAGTCCCCATTTATCCCTGCACCAGCCGCACGCACTCTCCTCGCCGCCGTTACTGACGATCTCGTTCCAGTAACGATCGGTTTCGGACTGGTCAATGGTTGCGACCTGAAATGAAAATGCTTCATTGTGCTTGAAGGTGGAACCGCCATTCAGCCCGAGGCAGGGAATTCCCATCACGGTAAACTCGACCGTCAACACATCCCCTTGCTTCCCAGACGGAAAATCTCCCGGCGCGCGGTATACTGCGCCAACGGATGAATCGGGGAAGGTCTTGGCGTAAAAATGCGCCGCCTCCTCGGCATCGCCATTGTACCAAAGGCAAATCGTATTCTTTGCTTGCTTAATCATGTTAATTCTCCATCGTGATGAGCTACTCAAAAGCGGAGTCAACCATGCACTTGCAGTCAAAAGGCATTGTCTGGAACAATACTTCTGCGTCAATGTGCGACTAGCTGTGTACCATTCCAGCGCTGCTTCACTGCGCTTCGTGCAATGAGATCCACCCTCACTCCGTCGCTGTTGGGGGCATGTGAAGTCCAATCATATTTCCTTCTGTATCAACCACCAAAGCGATGAACCCGAATTGTCCGATCGACCATTTGGGTTTGTGGATTTTTCCACCCGCATTGACGACGCGCTCTGATTCTAGAGAAACCTCCTCGCAATGGAAGTACGCGATCGTGCCACCGCCGCCAGACTCAACCCCGTCCATTTTGACCAGTGCGCCAGAAGCCCCGACCGTACCCATCGTCATGGGAAATGCCCATATGTCCATCCCAGGACTTTCCAGCTTCTCCAGCTTTACCTGGAACACAGACTCGTAAAAACCTTTTGCCCGATCCATGTCCTGGACGTAAATCTCACACCAAATAATCGGATTGGGTTTCATATTGTAACTCCTGTTTGGTTTTGTAGTGATGGGATTGGCTTGCGACCAAACGCTTGCTCTACCCAATAGTCGAATGAAGGTTCACGAGATCGACAGATTGAGCAGGCTTTTTTGAACATTATTTTTCTAACGGCAGACCGGGTAATGCCACGATCGGGCGAATTTCGACTGTGCCTTTACCAGCAGCGGGAATGCGCTCGGCAATGGCGATCGCCTCATCCAGATTCTCTGCGTCAATCAAGTAGTAACCGCCGAGTTGTTCGCGAGTTTCCGCAAAGGGACCATCGGTCACAATTTTTTTGCCATCGCGCACCTGTATGCTAGTGGCTGTGGTTACAGAATGGAGCGGTGCAGAACTTAAATAGTGACCACTCGCCCTGAGTTGTTCGACTAGCTGCAAAGACTCTTCATAGCAGTCCTCTAGTTCGCTTTGAGTCCATGCATTTTCGTCACCGTAAATGAGCATCATGTATTTCATGATTGATTTCCTGAATGTTGATCAGAATTCAATATCTCTTGGTAAAGAGGAAAAGGTGAATGGGAAAAGGGTTGAAACCCAGGTATTTACCCTTTACCCCTTACCCCTTACCCTTTACCCCTTACCCCTTACTCCTTACCCGAAAAGTATTGGATCAGAACCTACCGCTGTCGTCGATAATGCGCGGTCATGAACTGAAGCCAGTTGCCATCATCGCCGAGGATCTGCGAAGTCATGATCCGATGATCGTCACTGACAAACTCGATGATGTCTTTGTACTTTGTCATCCCACTCTGGCTAAAGTTCGGTCCTTCCGTATCGAGCGTCAATACTTTTTCGGTCGCATCCAGAGAGCCGTTGTAGATCCACAGATGCGTCATCATGGTGCCGATAAACGTTCCCACAAAGCGATCGTGCTGCGGATCAAAACCCAACGTCATGATCGTCTTGCCAGTGTCCCCATCCGGCATTTCGCTCACCCCTTCAGCGATGATCCACAGCCCGCCGAAAGATCTCACGACCTCAGTTCCGTGAGTTTTCGACGGAGGTTGATCAGGTCCCATACTGCATTCAACTTCGCTCGTCCATTCGCCAATCAATTGATCGAGCCATTGGTGTTGTTTTTGAAGTTCTGCGTGCATTGTTTTTCTCCAAAATTTGCTCGGAAATTGTTCGCTCTCATTCAATAGTCGTTCGGCGAGACCGCAAATCGACAGCCCAGTAAAAAACTTTTTCAGCCCAATTCGTGCAGGCGTTTCTCCAGAAATCTTCGCTCTGGTTCCTGTTTCACCAGCGCCAGTGCCTGCTGATAGGAGGCTCTAGCATCCGCTGTCTTTCCCAATCGGCGACACAGATCAGCCCGTGCTGCGTGCGCCAGATGGTACCTCGATAAATCGCCCTGTGCCAGGATGGCATCAATCTGTTGTAGCCCCGCCAGTGCGCCGTCCCGCATCGCCACCGCGATCGCTCGATTTAAACCCACGATCGGCGATCGCTCCATCTGGAACAGCAGATCATATAAGGCAACGATCTGCGCCCAGTCAGTAGCCGCCGTACTCGCTGCTTCAGCATGCACCGCCGCGATCGCCGCCTGGAGGGTATAGGAGCCAAACTGCTGCGACGAAAGCGATCGCTGGATCAGTGCTTTACCTTCAGCAATGTAGTCCTGATGCCAACGAGAGCGATCCTGATCTTCCAGCAGGATGAGGTCGCCAGTCGAGGAGGTGCGGGCAGTCCGCCGCGAGTCTTGCAGCAGCATGAGTGCCAGAAGCCCCATTCCTTCAGGATCAGGTAAAAGCTCCACCACCAAACGCCCCAGGCGAATCGCTTCGGTGGAGAGATCGGTTCGTGTCAGCACCTCGCCCGATGAGGCAGCGTAGCCTTCGTTGAACACGAGATAGATCACTTGCAGCACCGTGTCTAACCGCTCTGGGAGATCGGCGATCGCGGGCACCTGATACGGAATCCCCGCATCGCGGATCTTTGCTTTCGCCCGCACAATTCGCTGGGCTAGGGTCGAAGGCGCGATCAGGAACGCGCTTGCAATCTCTTCTGTCGTCAGTCCACAAACTTCCCGGAGGGTCAACGCCACTTGCGCTTCTGGCGACAGGGCAGGATGGCAGCAGGTGAAAATGAGGCGCAAGCGATCGTCCTCCACGTCCTCGTCATCTTGAGGAGTATCAATGGTATCGAACTGTTGAGCCAGTTCTGGCAAAGCCGCATCGAAGCGAGTACGACGACGAATGTGATCGATCGCTTTAAACCGACCGACTGAAACAAGCCACGATCGCGGGTTCGCAGGCAGACCGTCATGAGACCATTGCTCTAGTGCCACCGCGAAGGCTTCGTGCAGTGCCTCTTCAGCCCGGTCAAAGTCGCCCAGTAAGCGAATGAGCGTAGCAAAGACACGACGGGATTCGGAGCGGTAGATGACCTCTACCTGCTGGTGAATCGGGTAGGCTACATTTTCGTTCATCACAAATTGCTGACTCCTCAGTTCACAGAACCAATCCTGAGCGACTCAATATTCTAAGGCAGAAAGGCTAGGGGCTGTCATCAATTACTCTACACATTGCTTGCAGTAAGGGTTCCAGCCCCTAGCCTGGTGTGTTGGGACGGGCGTGACACTGCTGATACTGGAAGGTTTCAGAGCTAATTGATGACACGCCCTAGGGTCAGTAAAGACTCAGTTAACAATAAAACCGTTCGGTTTAATTCGCTCTGTAGGTTTTGGGTGTCATGCCTGTGAGTTGGCGAAATTGTTTGCTGAGATGACTATGGCTGTTGAATCCACACATCAAGGCAATGTCCATAATGGAGCGATCGCTCTCTTTCAGCAATTGTTTGGCTCGTTCGATGCGTTGCTGGAGCAAATATTGATAAGGAGTGACACCAAGTGACTGTTTGAATAAATGGCTGAAGTGAAATTGACTCATGCTTAATTGATTGGCTAAATCAGCTAGCTTGATGTTGCGCTCAAGATACTCATGCACATAATCCAGAATGGTCAATAGTTGACGCTGAGACAAGCCACCTTCATACGTGGGAAGCTGAACTCTAGTCGTGGCATATTGTCTGATTAAGTGAATTGCCAGCACATTTGCCAGCGAATCGATGTAGAGCCTGCCACCTAAATTTTTCTGTTGGAGTTCCGTCAGTAACAACAGTCCGATCGCTTCAATTTGAGGATCGCGAGTTTTGAATTCGGAGAGTAATTCCAGGCGATCGGGGCTTATGGACAGCGACTCTCTGGCAACGGTTTGCATAAACTGAGCAGCAATCCGAATTTGCAAGTAGTGGTCTTCTCCCTCCCATCGAGTAAAAAACGGCACCTTCGCAGGCGTAATGGAAATATCGCCTTTGCCATACAACCCGGTGTAGGTCTTACCACCTCTAATGTGTAGCATCTGCACTGGGCGAGGAGCCAGAGACAAACAAACCGTATGGTCATCACTTTTGTAGTAGCAATCTCCCTCTCTCAACGGTTGAAATTGCTCAACTAAAAGATGCTCCCAGCCCTGAGTTTGGCTGGATAGGCGAGGCAAGCAGTCCGCTTCAATTGAAGGAATTGCAGGATTGTTCATAAAACACCTCGCAGGTAACTAATTCTGATTGTAGGCACTAGCGCACGGCTTTTGTGGAGGCTCCTGAAACTTAACCATTTAGATAATAGTCCCGTGTCCCTTTCGCGCTGATGGCTTCGCCAAGGCGGGTGAGGGCGTGGACGTAGGCGGCGGTACGCAGGTTGATCGACAAATCGCGGGCGATCGACCAGATCGACTCCGATTCTTCTACAATCCGAAGCTTCAAGCGTTGGTTAATTTCATCTAGCGTCCAGTACAAGCCGCTGCGGTTTTGTACCCATTCAAAGTAGCTAACCGTGACCCCGCCTGCATTGACGAGAATATCGGGAAAGACGTAGATGCCTTTGTCGTTGAGGATGCGATCAGCGGCAGAGGTAATGGGACCGTTGGCAACTTCGTAGATGAGCTTTGCCTGGATGGTGTCGGCATTAGCATCGGTGATTTGATTTTCGAGGGCAGCAGGTACCAGAATATCCACATCCAACGCCAGCAGTTCGGCATTGGTGAGTACATCGTCAGCCGCTGTGTGGCAAACCGTGTTATCGCAGTACAACGCTTTCACGCCCCGGTGGGACTCTTTGAACTGGCGAATGCTGGGAATGTCGAGTCCATTTTTGGCGTAGATCCCTCCCTGCGAATCGCTGACCGCAACGACTTTGTAGCCTGCTCGAAACAGCAATTCTGCCAGAATGCCCCCAGCGTTGCCAAAGCCCTGAACGGCAACGGTTGTGGTGCTGGGATGACGATCGAACTTGGGCAATGTCGATTCAATGACAAAAAAGGCACCCATTGCCGTTGCGCTTTCACGCCCCAAACTGCCGCCCATGCTGACGGGCTTTCCGGTGACAACAGCGGGACAGATCTGGCGTTTGATGATGTTGTATTGATCCATCATCCAGCCCATGATCATGGCGTTGGTGTAAACGTCGGGAGCCAGGATATCTACATCGGGACCAATGAAGTCGGCGATCGCGTCAATGTAGCCCCGGCTCAGGCGTTCCAACTCCATGCGGGACAGTTCTTTGGGATTCACCGTAATGCCACCCTTTGCGCCCCCAAACGGGAGGCTCAAAGCCGCACACTTAAAGGTCATCCAGAAGGCGAGGGATTGCACTTCATCCAGCGAGACGTGGGGATGGTAGCGCACGCCGCCTTTACCGGGACCGCGCGTATCGTCATAGCGCACCCGATACCCTTGAAAAATTTTGAGCGAGCCGTCATCCATTCGCACAGGAATCGAGACGGTCAGGCTAGTTTGGGGAAATTTCAGCGTTTCAACGGCATCCTCTGAAATCGACGTGTATTTCAGGGCATGTTCCAGACGTTGATTCGCATCAGCCAGAAGTGAATCGGGTATCATAAAACTCTTCCTCTCAGTAAGTGCATGAGCGCTGTGTGCCGTCACACCAATCGCAAAAACAGCGGGCGCTTTTAAAGGCGCTAACTGGTTCTTCAACGATCCTGCCAATGGTTTGGGCATCACAGAGAATTTCGTTGCTTTTCTATATAGTTCCCAAACACCAAACGCCTTTGACGCAACGATCCTTCCTTCTAATAGGACTTACGCCCTTTGACTAAACCTCGGAGGTTTAAGCCATAAGGTTAGTGCGATGCCTGACGCTTAGGATCGAGAATTAAATCACTTCAACAACCTCAGCCGTTCACCTGTAAGGGCGCGGCATTCGGCAGATGGTTCTCGATCAATGGCAAAGACTGTTTACCGAATGCCACGCCCCTACGCAAGAATCGGTTTTATTCAATCCACGATCCTTAGTTCAAACCTCCGAGGTTTGTGTAAGTCGAGGATCTGTGTCAGTAGAGAAGATCTGTGACCGGGCGATCGCGGTTCTGATAGTGAGTTTGATGACGCGATTCCTTAAGCTTCAATGCACAACAAGGTTAAGTAGCGCGTTAACTTTTTTGAGTAAATCGGTCGTAGAGAAGCCTTTGGTTAAATAATCATTTGCGCCTAAGCGTCGAGCTTCATCAAACCATTCTTCTGATAAACGTGACGAAACAACCAGGATCGGCACATGAATGTCTGCTTGACGGCAGCGATCGATCAGCGTAAACCCATCCATATTTGGCATTTCAATATCTGTAATCACAAGATTGGGGTGCGGATTTGCCTGGAGCCAGTGCCATGCTTCTTGCCCATCGGCACATGTATGGGTGAGATAACCATTGCTATGCAGGCTTGCCTCTAACCGTCGCCGCATTAACGCGGCATCATCCACAATTAGAATGGAGTGAGTTGGATGGTCAGCGTTCCAATGGTTCAGATCAGAAGTCGTAATGGAAGCTGGTTCCCTGGATTGCATTGGAGCCGTTAAGAGTTTTTCTACCAATGCCTGCGCTTCTAGCACCGGGACGAGTGCCCCATTTGCCTGTAAGCTGACCCCAATTAACCCACTGGGTACAATCAATGGCTGTGGGATGGGGTTAATAATGAGTTCTGCTTGCTCTAGGAGTGCGTCAGTCAGTAGCCAAGCACCTTGCTGAGCGCCTGCCAAGGCGACATAGACACATACGGTGGTATCTGCTAAGGTGCGATCGGGTGCCTGGGGTTGCCAGTATTTGAGTAAATCTAATGCAGGTAATGAGCCAGCCTGACTGTGAATCGTCCACCCACCCACCTGACTCGTCTCTTTGACCAGGGATGCATCCAGATTGCCTAATAATGTAATCGTTCTAATGTCATCTTCTGGAATTGCCACAGTCTGATCACCTGCTTGCAGCAACACGCAAGGCACTAACAGGCGCGGCACCGGGAATTGAATTTGAAACGTAGTGCCACTACCAGGAACCGTGTTCAAACTCAAACGTCCACCGAGGCGGACCACCTGAGCGGCAACCACATCCATCCCCACGCCACGACCAGAAATTTCACTGACCTGGTTTTGTGCGCTAAAACCAGGCTGGCAAATCACGGCTAAAAGCTCTGCTGGCGTTTGAGTGTTGCTCAGGGGCAGGCGTAAGGCTTCGGCTCTGGCTTGAATGGCGCTGGCATTTATCCCACGACCGTCATCCTGAATCTCAAACTGAAAGCGGTTGCCCTGTCGCTGGAGTGATAGCGTAATGGTGCCTTGCTCTGCTTTCCCTTGAGCCGTCCGCTCAGCAGGAGTTTCCAGCCCGTGATCATACGCGTTCCGAATGAGGTGCAGTAAGGCGGGTTCCAGGTTACGGGCGATCGTTACATCCAGTTCGGTCTTTTCTCCCTGTACAAGCAGTTGGGCAGGCTTGTTATAGCGCGTGGTGAGGTCACGCAGAATCGCTCTGGCGCGGAAGCCCAAGTTTTGAAACGGTACCAGACGGCTATCTTCGATCGTGCTTTGGAGTTTCAGGACATTGCGATCGACGGTCTGAAGATAGGTTGCAATTTGCTGGGTAGTTTTTCCAGTCTCCGCACCAATTTCAGATAAGCGGAGGCTCGTTTCCAGCAGCCGATTGATGATGGTGTAGCCCTGGCGATAGCGCTCTGGGGTTGGTCCAGCGGTTGCTTGAGCGCTCTGGCTCAGTTCTTCGAGCAGGGTGTAGTCATCCTGAATCTGACGAAGGTGTGTGATGTACTGTGTCCCTTCCTGGGCAAGCGTCATGATCTGTGCGATCTGGCTTTGGAGTGCTTGATAAAATCCCTGCGTGGTGCGTAAAGTGAGTAGCGTTTCAACCAGGTGCTGCGCGGATTGATCGAGCGACTCTAGCGGCACAGGAATTTGAACTTTTTCCAGGGTTTGGATGGGCTGATCCGGCTTGGGTGAACTGTTTGGGGTGGCAACCGACGCAGGATGTAAAGATTGCGACTCCTCGATCGCATCCCGTTGTTCCAGCATGGGCGATCGAGGCTCAATTGCATCCGCGATCGCACTGGGTTGTTCTAACCAATCCAGCACAATCTCACTTGCTGGTAACACTACTGGCTGCGACAGTGCGGCGAAGTCTGATTCAAGCTCCCAGCGATCGTCAGATGGATGGAGTGCATCATTAGTCCCATCAGCCGCTTCTTCAAGGGTCTGTCGATCGTCCACTAAATGGCTTTGCTCTGGTTGGGAAACGTGGCTTGTCAGGCTGGCGATCGGGTCAAGGAATGGATCCGTGAACCCATCGATCGGCTCCACCAAAACGGCTTCAACCGGATCTAACGCATCAAGAAAGGTGCCCACGTTAGCAATGGAATCTGTTTCCAGGTAATCCAGCAAAGCATCAGGCTCATGGCTATTCGACTTATGAATATTCAATTCCTGGATGTCCGACTCATGAATATCTGACTCATAAATGTCCGACTCCTGGATGTCCGACTCCTGGATGCCCGACTCATGAATGTTCAACTCATGGATATCAAATTGTGTAAAGGCTTCCATGCCTGAATCGGTTGTCAGGTCAGCAACCCAGGCATTGGGGTCATTTATATCTGTCTCGACGAGCAAAGAATGAGTCGGCAGAGAATGAGTAGAGTTAGTCGGCAGAGAACTAACAGACTGAAAACTATCAAAGGCAAAGAGCACAGGCTTGCCACCTTGTTTTGCACAGGTTTTGAGTGCTTGCAAAAGCCGTGTCCATTGCGATCGCCAAACAGCACTATCTCGCTGTTCTAACAATGGCTGCGCCTGCTGGAGAAGCTCTGACCAACCACTTGCCAGGTGTATCTCTTCACCAATTTCCGCAAGCTGCTCTAAAATCTGCTGTGCGGTGTAAATCGTACTGTCGGAGATTATTCCCGCTTCTGGCTGGCGTTCTAGTGTAATCTCTAGCTCCAACACAACGAGATCTAAGCCTTCTTCTGCAAACGCCTGATGGATTTGACTCACTTCATCCCATTGCGGCAGGTAGCGCTCTCGAATCTCCTGATGAATTGTTTGAATACGGTTGAGAATTGGCTCCTGCCCTTCGGCTTGCTGTTGAGCTTCCAGAGAACCTGTTAGTAGCTCACCCGCTTCCATTAAGACCTGGCTTAGATGGCGATCGGTTAAATTGGGAGCCACTTCCAGATAGCGTAAGTCTGCCAACACGTCTTCTAATGCCGTGGCAATGTGTAAAACAGCCTCTGCTCCAATCGTCACCGCACCCCCTTTAATGGTATGCACACAACGATAGAGTTCCTGAATATCCGATCGCCATGATTGAGCCTGAAGAGACTGAGCAATCTGGCTATATTTCTGCAAATAGTGTTGCGTATCAACGGCAAACAGACCGCGAAGCTCCTGCTGTAGTTGTTCATCAGCGATCGCTTCAAAGCGTTGGGAAGAATCAATCTCTGGAATCGACATAAGGCATCATTTAAAAAAGATTCAGAGAGCGTCAGCAGACGTTAGGAGTCAGAAATCAGCAGCGAAACTCGCTTTTTGTAGGATGGGTTAGCGAAAAGCCCTAAGGGCATACCAGAAAAGCGCAACCCATGCTGTTAAAGGGTTTGATGCGTTGCGGCTACGCCTTTAACGAAGCCATGCCGTTCGCGAAGCGTTCCGAAGGAAAGGCTTTACACACCCTACATTAATGATGACTACCTATTTACTTCATTGAATGCAACCTGATGGATTGGACTGAGCGTTTAACTGTCAACCAACTGATTAGCAGCGATTACACAGCGTTGGGTGCTGGAGAAATGGCTGTATCACTTTGTAGCTAAGACAGCGGGTGCAAGCGCGCGCTGCGGCTCAGAGTCGGGAGAAATTAACTGTTCTGGACGAGAAATTAGCTGTTCTGGGCGCAGTTGAAAAAATTCCACATTGCGGAGTAACGATTGCGCTAGCTGCTCCATTTGCTCTGCCTGTTCTTGCGTAACATTGGCTCGCTGCAACGTTTCAGCAGAGCTGCTAGCAATATCACGCACCGATTGCAATGTCGTTTGAGCTGCACCTGCAATCACCTGGCTAGACTGCGTTACCTGCTGACCCATCTGCGCCACCCGCTCGCTCACCGTTCGGATGGTCTGGAATGCCTGCTGTGATTGTTCTACACCAACAGTGAACTGACTCACCTGTTGACTGATACCTTGCACGTCATAGTTCAACCCTGACACCACGGTTTGAATTTGATCCGTCCGTTGCTGGAGCAAGATCAAACTCTGATTCGTTTGAGCCGCAAGCTGATTTACCTGCGCCGCGATCGTTTCAAATTCATGCGTGATGACTGCCATCTGTTCAGGATCTTGCTGTACAGTAGCCCGATTGGACAACATTGATGCATTCACTGCCAGAATGCGGGTCATGGCTGCAATGCGCTTCTGGTCTTTTACAAATTGTGTTGCCAGCTCTACATAGTTGGTCAGCGTTTGAGTCCGTTTAACGATTTGATCCGTCTCCTGCCGTAACCCCTGAATCCCTTGCGTCATCGCTGTAATCTCGTATTGCCCTTCGCTAATGGCAGCCTGGGTGAGTTGAACAGCGTCTCCTGTAGCGATCGCCTGTAAAGCAGCCTCTTGAGCTTGATTGTTCACTTCTTCCATCAACGTTTGCACCTCAGCAACGGATTGAAATTGGTGTTGCACGTTATCGGCTACCGATACGGCCAGTTGTTCCAGGTAGGTCGTTCCGTGTGTGACTCGTTCAGCGGCATTCAATACCTCCGCCATCACTTGCCCCAGGCGCATAATCAGACGGTTCAAGGTATCGCCTACCAAACCTGTCACCCGTGGGCTGACTTCAGCTTCAATGGTTAAATCACCCTCTTCTACCGCAGAAACAACATCCAGCAAGTGCCCAACCTCGTGTTGTAGCGCCTGACCTTCCTCATGCAGCGTTGCAGTTCGTTCTGCTACTCGCTGTTCTAGCTCTTTATTGACCGTTTCCAAGGCGGTAAACGACTCGCGTAACTGGGTCGCCATCTGGTTAAACGATCGCGACAAAACGCGCATTTCACCCAAGCCTTCGACCGCTACCGTTTGATTCAGGTCGCCGCTTGCGATCGCTTGCGAAGCCTGACTTAAGCGCACCAGGGGACTGGTCAAGTGGCGAGATGCCATGAGACCCAGAAGCGTAGAAAGCACCAGTGCCACACCACACAGCGCGATCGTGTTGCGCGTGTTGGTATTGATCTGTGCCATAAAATCGGACTCCGCAGTCACGACTACAATGCGCCAGTCCAAGCCCCATTGATCCTTCCACGGCGTTACCTGTACGAACTGTCGTTCGCCTTTGAAATTGAAACTGGTGAGTTGGCTGTTTTTAATATTTCCAGGTACTCCATACGTCGTTTTTAAATACTGAGCAGCAGCACTGATCAGTGGATCAGTACTGTTTTCGGCAGAGACTCGTTGAGGCTTACCCTGAACAACCTTGTAAGCGGGTTCTTTACCTGAATTTGCCACCATGAGCCCGTTTTGTTCAATAATAAACACTTTGGCAGACGGACTCACATTTAAGGTATTGAGAAAACTGCTGATTTGCGTGAGGATTAAGTCAATCCCAATCACGCCAACAAATTTCCCGCCAGCAGCATACACCGGAAAGCTGGATGAAATTGACATAATTTCAGGTTTATCTTCCCACTGATAAATCTGAGTCCACAGTGGCTTTCCAATCCTTGCTGCATCGGCATACCAGGCTTCTTCTCGCGGATCATACGTTTTCACTGAGTCTAGCTTCGTACGATCGCCCGCCTGATCGGTTTGATAGACGTGAAGCTTGCCCCCAGTTGATACCTGGGAGACTTCATTAATCAGCAAATTGCCATTATCTAACCGTTCAACGCCAATAAACTCCCCATCTTTATTGGCAAAGTTGCTGTAGCCGATATCGAAGACTTTCATCTGTCTCCAAAAATATTTTCCTAGCTTGTTGAAGTCTTGCAAACTCACCATGCCCAACTCAACCGCATCCATATTGATCTGGTTGACTTGGTGCGGCACACTCAAGTATGAATCAAGGTGAACCGAGACGCGCTTGCTGGCTTCTGTTTGCAACTTCCCTGCCAACTCACTGACCGCCTGTTGTCCATTGCGGATGGATAGCCAGCCAGTCAGTCCAACCGCACCCACGATCGGGATGACAAAGACAGTCACAATTAAGACGCGAATACTAAGCTTGTCCCGCAAACCTAACACTGGGGCTTTAGAAGATGTTGGTGCGGCTACGTGCAACGTTGTCAGAGGCAATGTTGCAGACGAACTGGAACCGATGGTTGAATCTGATTGAAGAGTCGTCATGGGATTGTTCCGAGATGAGTGACACTGACTTGTGTAGCAAAAGGCAGGAGGCAGAGGGCAGAAGGCAGAAGGCAGAAGGCAAAACTACGCGTATCCATGCTTTGAGCAGTGCTATGTATCCTAACCAACCGTTTAATTGCTATACCAGCTTTTGTAGGATGTGTTAGGCGCTAGCCGTAACGCATCACAAGCCCCGGAGACGATGCGTTACACTGCGCGTTTCTGATATGCCGGAACGGCTTTACACATCCTACGCAAGAATCCGGTTTTATTAAATCCCCGATCCTTGGGCTTGAAGTACCGATGAAAAGCGCTAATGAGACGCGATCGTTTCGACGGGAACAGTCACCGTCATCTCTTTAATCGCAGGCTGACCGTTTTGGGGAGAGTCAACAGGCAACTGGAAGAATTGCACCGTTTGCAATAGTTGTGCTGCGAGTAAATCCATCTGATCCGATCGCTCACGGGCAACCTGAGTCAGAGCAGCGGTTTTGGTTGCCAATCCGGTAATGTCTCGCATCACATGGGCTGTTGTCTCTGCTGCCTCCATAATCTGTTGGCTAAATTGATGCACGGCTTCACCCGCCTGCACAGTCTCACCCGTGATGTTCTGCACCATCTGAAAGACGTGGTTCGACTGTTCAACACCCGTTGTAAATTGCCGCACCAGTTCGCCCATACTTTGCACATCACCATCCACGGCTGCAACAGCGCTATGAATTTGAGCGCTTCGTTGCTCCAGGCTTGTTAGACCTTCGCTCGTTTGTTGCGCTAGCTTGTTAACCTGGTCAGCAATAGAATCAAATTCACGCGCGACCACCACAAATTGCCTGGGATCACGCTGTTCTGAGGCTCTAGCTGCCACCAGCGAGGCGTTGAGTGACAGGGTTTGTGTGATAAACGCGATTTGGCTTTGATTTTGCACAAATTGATCCGCTAAACCCACAAATTCACCCAGCGTTTTCATGCGTTGGATAATGCGGTTGGTGCCTTCTTGTAAAACCGTGATGCCTTGAGTTAATGCGTCGATCGCCTCTTGCCCCAGCACCAATGTACTGGATACCGTTTGCAGCGATTCATTGGACACTTTGACCCGCTCTGCTGAACCCTGCGCGGCTTGTTCCACTTGTTCGGTCAGGTGCAATACGTGGTTAACAGCCTGTGCTTGCTGCTCTGCGTTGGTAGCCACCGTTTCAACCAGTACTTTTTGCTGATTAGCAGATTCTGATACCTGGTGAGCTGCTACTAAAACCTGATTCAACACATAAGCAAAGCGTTCAATTAACCGATTGAATGTATCAGCTATTAAACCTGTAGCCCGATCGCTCACCCTCGCCTGAGTGGTTAAATCTCCTTCTTCCACATCTGAAACCACATCTAAGAGATGACTCACTTCCTGTTGCAGGAACTCACTTTCGAGCACGATGGCAATCAGGCTAGCAACGCCACTGATGAAGGTTTTTTCGTCAGCCTGCCAGGGGTGAGAAACGTGTGCATGTTCGCACTGGATAAACCCCACAGTTCGATTGGCAATTTGAATGGGTAAGTGCAGCAGCGATCGTGTGCCCGATGACAGCACACCCTCTGCCAACAGTGGATGAAGCGCTGTCGTGCAGACATTGCCTGTCTCAAGAAATGGTTCGGCTTTCAGGGGTTGAAAATATGCCAGAACATCCGTGGCTTGAATCAGATCACCCACAGAGTGTTGTTGTTGGCTCTGGTCATAACGATCGAGGCACGTTAGTTGGCTGCGATCGGGGTTATAGAGCCAAATGCTGACTCGTTCTAACTTCAATGTTTTGGCGATCGCCTCGGTAAAGCTACTCGTTGCTGCTTTTACATTGCCTTGTACCAGGGCTTCATGCTGAGCCAAAGCCGATAGCGCATCGTTCTGTTCTTTAAGCTGCTCCGCATTCTGCTGCATGGTTTGCAGCAAATTCTGGATTTGATCCGCCATTTGGTTAATATTGTTACCCAGCACTGCCAGTTCATCCCTACCCTTAACAGCGACCCGTGCGTCTAACTGTCCCCGTCCAATTTTTTCGACGACTTGAGCCGATCGAAGGACAGGTCGAAGCCCTCGATTGACGAGGTAGATTGATACAACGCTCACGATCGTGACGGTCAATCCAAGCCCCATCAAAAGAATCCGCAACTGTTGTTTTTGGGCTGCAAAGGCAACCTCTGGATCAGTGGCTAGCACTACACTCCAGTTGAGGGGGGGCAATCCTTCTAGTTGTGTCGGTGGGACATACGTAATAAACTGTTGCGCCTGGGTGCCTGGATTGACGGCAAAGAGGCTACCAGTCTCTTGAGTCGTTCTCAGTCTTCCAACGCCTGGAAAAATTTCTTCAATGCGCTTTTCTTTAAAAGCTTTTTCATCAGTGGTTGCATTGCCCCCACTTGACGTAATCTTGTTGACATAAATCCCCTCAGGTCCATAAAACACCTCACCAGAAGCATTAATGAGGTAATATGCGCCGCCTTTATGTGGTTGCAAGGCTGGAACCAGCTCATTAAATTTAGCCACGGGTATCCGAGCACGGATCGAGCCAACGATTTCACCGGTATCTTTATCCTTGAGGGGCGCAGCGGCGTAAACGCTAAAAATCCCTGAGCTGGCTGATATCGTAGGCTGGCTTAAAACGGGTCCCTTCAATCGCAACGCTTCTTTGATGTAGGAGCGATTGCTATGATTCGATAGCGCTGTTCCCTTTGTTTGAGCGATCGGGTCGCCTTTTAAGTCAAAGGCAGCAATGCTGTTATAAAGCGGATATGCCTGGATAAAGCGATCGAGCGCGGCAGATTTTTCTGCTGTTGTGGTTGTTTGCCGAAGGTTAGAATCTGTCAAGATATCAAGACCCGACATAATTTTGATATCGCCAAACCGTTCCCACATATACTGGTTGAGATGGCTTTGGACTTCACTTGTAATACGTTGCTCACTTTTTTCGACACTTTGTCGGGTTGACTCTTTTAATTGCACATACGCAGTTGCCCCTACAACGACGACAGGAATAGTACTTATTGCAACTGCCAGTAGCGTGGCTTTGAGTCGTAAGCTTAAACCTTCCCAGGGAACTAGCAGATTCTTTTGAGCTTTGGCATTCACTTTCACGTTGACCTCTTTTGTCTATGCATTCATTGATGACGGAATAAAGTTTAATGGCATGAAATCCTTAATTTTGCGGTAACCAATTGCGGCGCGATTCGCTAAACGATTGGTCAGCCAGCATTGCTTTGGAATGGGAATTAAATAACATCCGACTTTTAGTAGGTTGGGTTGAGTTTGCGAAACCCAACATCTGCGGGAGTGTTGGGTTTCACGTTGTTCTACCCAACCTACTCAGGTTATTTAGTCCACTATCCTTACTCACCAGCATGGTTGCCAGAGCTGACTTGGTAGATCTGAACGTTGAAAGAGGCGCAGCTCTGCAACCTGCTCGCGTGTAATGCTGCCAACAACCCCGTCAACGACAATGCCAACCCCAGCCAAACCATCTACCGCTGACCGTAGGCGAACCACTGTGAGGAAATCTTTTAAGGCTCTTGAACGCATCTCTTGACCTCGTGTTTCCAGTAGCAAGGTGTGGGCAGAAAGCAGCGGCACAATTGAACCGTCGTGGTGAACCAGACCGAGCAGTAAGCGGTCATAAAAGGGCAATCTCAGAATCTGCGATCGCTCAGTCAGCATAATTTCCTCGACCCAATGTGTAGGGAAAGCGAGCTGTTGTTGCCCCACTTGGGTGAGCATATAACGGTGCTGCAAGGATTGAAGAGAGTGAGCGTTCGTTTCAGTTGTGTCAGGAAGACTCACCGTTAGATCGGTATTCATAAAATTGAAGTCTCATAGAACGTTAGATTTTGCGCAAGGTGTGTTCAAGCTGTTCGCGTGTTGCTGGCTTGGCTAGATAGGCATTTGCTCCAGCGCGTTTGAGACCATACGCAATCTCCACAGGAGTAGACTTGCTGGAATAAAGAATCACATGCTGATTGACAGTGCGCTGATTGAGCCGGACTTCTCGCAGAAATTTATAGCCATCTTTTTCAGGCATGACGATATCTAGAAAGACAGAGCCATACTTACCAGTTGCCAACTTTTCTACAACACCTTCTGTCGTGTTATACGCTTCAACTTCATGCCCCATTGTTTCCAGCAGGGTTGTTAAGAAATGGCGATCGACAGCACTATCATCAACAATCAAGAACCGCATATACGTTCTCCTAAATAACTGGTTAAGCCGTTAATAGCTGGTCTCCATTTGCAACCTGGGTTGTTGCCTATCAACCAACGCTGGTTGCTGATGCAAGGGAGCCAGTTCAGTCAGCAGTGTTTGTAATTCCAGACGAAACGTGGGTATTTCGCCAGGTGTGAGCGGCTTGCTCATAAACTGACAGCCACTCCATCGGGCACGCCAATTATTTGAGAGCGATTTTTCGGCTGTTAACATAATCACAGGTATCTCCTCTAGCCCAGGCAGACGGCGAATTTGCTTTACTAGATCAAAACCTGTAACGTTTGGCATGTTGATATCCAGAAAAATGACAGCAGGATTGGCATCTACAAGTGCTTGTAAAGCAAGTGATGGCTCACAAAACGATCGAACGCTGTAGCCCCAACCTGCAACCAGGTTTTCAAATTGCCTTAGTAATACTGGTGAGTCATCAACCACAAAAACTTCTGCGGTCTTAGTCATTGACGCTGAGCGAAAAACAACTAAACCATCATCCATTAACTTGGCAAAAAATCTGGCAATTTCCAAAGCATCTTGAGCCAGAAAAACTGCAACTTCCTCCAATGTCTGATGATTGGATACTAACGACTCTAACCGCTGCCGTTGCGTTCTGTTGAGAGACGATGCCTTAACTGCTTGCATGTTAAGTGTAGGCACTGCTTCCATTGATGGAAGCAGCATTTTCAGTTTGTCCCATAAAACTCGCCGTTCCTTTGCTTGAGACACTAATACGTCTATATCAAAACCTGAGATCGGCAATTGTGTCTCCATTTGAGGATAGGGCAAGAAATTTGCCCGCCCTGCATATTCAAAAGAGTATCTGTCTAAATCAGAGAGTGTTCGCAACCGTAATGATTCTCGAACTTCTTCAGTTTTAAGGACGTTCAGCTCGTTTAATTCATTTAACAAAGCCACAAGCCCTGTCGATCGCTTGTCTAGCTGAGTAAGGATGAGCTGCTTTTCTATGCTCAAAATTTTCTGCTTGGCATCACCGACTCGCAAACGAGCAACATAACGCTGCAACGTTTCAAAAAGAGCACTCCAGCAGCATGGTTGATTCCCTGAAAAGACTACTTTCCCTTGGGCTAAACCGAGATACCATCGACTGGCTGTTTTACTTTCAGCTAACTGGGGAAACTCAAACCGCCAATACCCCGTTTGTGGCTTTTGGGCTATCTGGCTAAGCCTTTGAGGTAGTTCGTGAGCGTGAAACTGAAAACTATAAGAACCTGCTGATGTTTTCATAGATGAATAACCAATACGAAGCGACTTAAAGATCACCTGAAAAGCAAGGCACGCACGCCAGTGCTGAAGCTTTCTCCAGAATGCTCAGATTTAGACAAATTCGATTAGATTTTTGTACAGTTGCAATGTGTGGCTTCTTAGTACTATCTCCAGAAAAGTACTAAAAAATCACGGTAAAGCCACCTTTTAGAAACAAGCAATTCAAAGCACCAGGCTTCTACCGGGTTAGCTATTCTCAACGATCAGGAAATAATACTAATTCCACATGAATTTGCATACAAATATAAGTTGGGTTGAGTCTAATAGAAAGCCAATAAAACTCAGTCATTGCTGGGTTTTACGCTGTTCTAACCAACTTGCAATTCTGTACACCTTTAAAGAGAATTGATATACTTTTCCAATTTGCTGAGGTACACCTTACTCCCTTGACTCCCTGCATGGATCTGTACTTCACTTGATTGAAAATTGCTGCAAGATGAATGAATAGTGAGTGATGCAACTCATATCAATCAGTCAAATTTTCCCATTTAAACCGTCTCAACATGCGGTAAGGGCGCTTGTGATAGACGATAAAACGTAATAAACCAATAACTTGCACATCTCAGACAATAAATCTTCGACCCGTTGGCGCATCGTCTAGCGTCAAATAATCGACTGAGCATAAAGCTCATTGAACCAGGTAGACACAAATGATGTAAGGAACCCTTCACGACTGCGTATGAAGTTAGCACACAGCCGCGTCTCTGGTAATGCACATGTCTAGCAACGATGGTAGAAGCTTTGTGTTGCTTGAAGTAAGACTCGTATTACAAACCCTCACTAAGCGTACAGCCAAAGAATAATAATCTCCAGACTACTGGGTTGCCTTTATACGATCTTTATAAGAGCGCTGGACTTAATGAACTAATTGAATCACCACACTTTACCCTCCCATTCGTCTTGGCAAGACGGTAGCCTACTCAATGAAGAACCGCTGTAGAAGCAAGACTGCAAGGTGTTTAGAGCCATCCCTTTAAACGATAAACCACCAAGCCTAAATATTCTTTTAAAGCTCTGGTGGTGCGCTGTAAGCGATCGGTTTCAGGCAACGCATTCAACACAATCGCTTCGGTACTGCCCTGAATCTCCTGCCAATCGCGATCGGTTGTGTTGAAATCAGTTGGAGCGGCAATGGCATCAATGCCCAGGTGCTTGAAAATGAGCAGCGATCGCGGCATGTGCATGGCGGAGGTGACGAGCAAGATACGACGAATGCCCTGCGCTGTCATGATCTGCTTGACGTTGACGGCGTTTTCATAGGTGTTGAGGGACGTTGGGTCTTGTAAAATCGCCGTTTTGGGTACACCCATTGCTTCGATGAGTTGCGACATATCATCAGATTCGGATGGACCACCGCCCTTCCAGTCAATGCGCCCACCGCTGAGAATCACGCGAGGTGCCTTGCCTTCCCGATATAGCTTGGCTCCGTAAAGGACGCGATCGCCCTCCTCACTGACCTCTACCCACGGGCGCGGCGGAAACGCTGGCTTGGTGCAGCCGCCCAAAACGACGATCGCATCTGCTTGAGGCATCACAGTCGGTGGCAACTGCTGCAACTCTAACGATCGCACCAGCCACGCACCCACCCAACCATTGCTTCCACCCAGCAGCAACAGCAACGACAACACAATCGGGAGTGCAGTCCATCGTGATCGTCGCCAAAGCAGCACCAGCGAGGCAAGCAGCAACACACAGGTCAACCCCAGCGGGTAAATAAACAGTGGTAAGAGCTTTGATAGATATAGAAACATTGGGCAGGCTCTGTTTTGATCATGGATTCATGCTAGTAGAGCAAACAGAAAATTATGGAACGTAGTGCGGGCATCTTGCCCGCGTCGTGAGCGAGACGCTCACACTACGGTGTTGCAAAACTTTTGTTTTGGTCTACTAGCGGTGCAAAGATAGCATGTCGGCTTTCAGAGTGTTGAGAGTAACACCAGCAAACCTGGGCGATAAATGCCTGGACGAAGGTTCCAGACGCTAACCATGTTAAAGAACTAGATAGGCTCTGATCGTTTAAAGTCTGTAATTGCAGGTTTAATGAACAGACGGTAGTGTGAAAGGATTGACATGACCATTGATTTACAGCCTACGACGGGTTTAAAGGATTCGATCGAACAGCGTCGTGCTGCCCGTGCGTTTCGCCCTGATCCGATTCCAGAAGTCATTCTCGAAGAAATTCTCCATTTAGGGCTGCGATCGCCTTCTGGCTACAATTTACAGCCGTGGCGTTTCGTCATTTTAAGGCAGCAAGAAAGCAAAGACACGCTCAAAAGCTGTGCGTTCGATCAAGCTCAAATTGCTCAGGCACCCGTTGTCTTAATTTGCTGCGGCGATCGCGCTGCCAGCAGTACCGAAAATATCGAAGCCGTCATTAAGCTGGGTGAAACGCACAACGCAATGACGGAACAGTTTGCAGGCTACATGCGATCGCAAATTCCGCCCTTTTTTGAACACCATCCTAGCTTTGAGTCTCTGGAAAGCTGGACAAACCGACACACCATGCTGGCAGTTGCCCACCTGATGATTGTGGCAAGAAGCTTTGGCGTAGATAGCTGTCCGATGGAAGGCTTTGTGAGCGCTCAGGTCAAAACCGCCTTCAAAATTCCCGATACGGTTGATATCTGCTGCATCCTCTGTCTCGGCTACGCTGACGAACCCCTCAAGCCGTTTGGAGGACGGTTTGGTATAGAGCAGGTTTGCTTTGGCGAAACCTATGGTGAGTTGTTCCGGTTATAGAACGGGAACCTTAGAAAGGAGGGCTAACGGATCAAAGCACTTTTAGCGGGGGCATCTAATAGTTGGAAGAGGCTGACGCGGAGACACAAGGACACGGAGACACGGGGATTTCAAGCCATCTCTGACTCTCCGCGCCTCCCCTTCTCTCCTTCTTCACGACACGACGACTGATTCCCCTAACCTTATAGATGCATCCACCTTTAGCTTTCGCCTTTCGCCTTTCGCCTTTCTGCCCATGCTTAACGCTAAAAATACCCGCACTGAACTCATCCAACTGCTGCAAGAGCGCAATGAATACCCAGAGCGATCGACCACGATCGATGCCCAGATCTGTGCCAGTTTCGAGCAAGACTGTGCCATCTTTGTGCTAGATATGGCTGGCTTTTCGCGACTAACTCTGCGCTACGGCATCATCCATTTTTTGGCAATGGTGCATCGGATGGCGGCGATCGCCACTCCCCTGGTGCAACTCCATCAAGGTCGGGTCGTGAAGCAGGAGGCGGATAATTTGTTTGCTGTCTTTCCAACCGTGGAGGGGGCGATCGACAGTGCGGTAGATATCCTGAAAAGCTTTGCTGCCGTCAATACAGGTCTACCCGACGAGCAAGATTTGTATGCGTGTATTGGCATTGGCTACGGCAAAACGCTGCTCGTGGGTGAAAATGACCTCTACGGCAGCGAGATGAATCTAGCGTGCAAATTGGGCGAAGATCTGGCTCGACGGGGCGAAGTATTGCTCACCGAAGCAGCTTTTGATCAACTTAAAACGCATCTAGAGCAATGGGAGCGGCTTGACCTTTCAGTCTCTGGCTTAGAACTCATTGCCCACAAGCTCAAAGCACCCGCCGCTGTAAGGCTAAGTTGAAGCAAGCGAGGTTTACTCGTAGGCATCCAACCTCCAAGGCGATTTCCACAAAAGAAATGACCCCACTACGTTGGCGCATCTTGCCCACGTCGCAAGCGAGAGGCTTACACTAGGGTGTCCGTTGGGTAGATTCTTTAAGAGAAGTCACCTAAATTTTTTAGTCAAAAGGCGTAAGTTCTGCACTACAAAAAGAGACGCGACTGAGGAACACTTCCCTTCAGCCGCGTCTCAGCACTACCTTGACTATGCCAGGTCAAACAGCAGGATTTCTGCATCAGTGCTGGCTTCAAAAGCCAACTCCGTTTCCTGGCTGATCGCAGCGGCATCCCCCTTATCGAGGAGTGTCCCATTCAGGGTCACTGTACCGTCCACAATTTGCACCCAGGCGTGACGATCGTCCTTGAGAGTATATGTCAACCGTTCGCCCGGTTCCAGGATGGTGGCGTAGATGGCGGCATCCTGGTGTAGTTTGGCAGCACCCTCTGTTGCGTCACGGTTTGCTAGGGGTTGCCACTGACCGCGCTTTGTGTCGGCTGGAAACTCTTTTTGCTCATAGCTTGGGGTAATGCCCTGCTGCTCTGGCAAAATCCAGATTTGCAACAGATGCAGTGCTTCTGTGCGAGAGGGGTTGAACTCACTGTGCGTAATGCCAGTACCAGCCGAAAAGCGCTGGATACCCCCTGCTCCTACTTTCTCAGTGTTGCCAATACTATCCTTGTGGGCAACAGCACCGGAAACTACGTAGGTAATAATTTCCATATCTCGGTGAGGATGAGTGGGAAACCCCGCACCAGCCGCGATCATATCTTCATTGATCACACGTAAGCTACGAAAACCCATATGCTGCGGATCATAGTAATTGGCAAACGAAAAGGAATGATAGGAGTTCAGCCAACCGTGATTAGCGTGTCCCCGGTCTTCAGCCTTACGAACTGTCAGCATTTGCGTCTTCTCCTGTGGAAATATACTAGGACATACATTTCGTATACAGATATATTAGCACATCAAATGTATGAATACAAACTGTTGAGCAAGTGGGGAGCTAGGAGTTGGGAGGCAAGGGAGGCAAGGGAGGCAAGGGAGTTTTTGGTTTTTAGTTTTTAGGTAACTGCCTAGCAGATATTCAATCCAAGAGAAGCATATCTCCGTGGAGCGCAGCTTCAAGCACTTTCAACAGATTCAAGCCACGTTTTCTTGCGGTAGAGAGTACCGAGCGAATACAAGCAAAATCCGTAGCTCCTTGGAGGGAGCGAAAGCCACCGGAGATTTTCTGCTTCAGCTTCATCATCCGCAGGTCCTGCTCGGCTTGATTATTGGTAAAGGGGACTTCGACCTCATTGAGGAAGCGCAGCACATCGGCTTGATAAGCTTGCAAGCGCCGCAGCAGATTATGCCCCACCCGCCGTTTGGGACGACCGCCTCTAGGGTTTTGCTCAAGCGGGGGTTGCTGCTGATGAAACTTCAACCCGCGTGCGACAATCTGGCAATAGAGGTGAGTCAGGCGGGCTTGCAGAGGGGGCGGAATGCCCTCTGGGTAGCGATGCTTGCTGCGACAGGCAACTCTTAACAAGCGCCCCATTGCCGTTGCCCACGATTCTCGCTCAAGCCGACTGAGTGCTTCGAGTTCTCTGAGGTGATGGGCATTGCATAAGCTATGACGCACCCCGGCTAACTCAAAGTAGGGTTTCCAGTGGTCATGCACCACCACGCCTTGCATCCCGCTTAACTGGCTCAACTCCTTGCGTCTAGCAGCAATCCGATACCACGTCGTCGTGCGGGTAGATACCCCATGTAACCACTGGGTCTTGCCCGTAATGCGGAATCCCGTTTCATCCAAATGTTTCACCGCCGCCGCTTTCACCTGCTCAGCTAGACCTGCGGTGACTCCCTGCAAGGTTTGGCTGAGGCGATGCGTAATGCGCTCCAAACTGCCCCCACTCAACGAGCACCCGAAAAATCCCCCAGCATCTCACACACCCGCGCTTCAGGAATCAAGTGCTGATGACTCAAATAGGCTGCCACCGCTTGTATCCGTTTACCATACTGCGTCGCAGCCTTCACTTCCGCTGGAAACACTCCTTGCACCCGCTGCTGGCAGTGGGGACACTCCTTTTGTTCGACTTGATGCTCGCTGACCACCAGGGTCAACGCAGGGAGCTCAAAGACTTGCCGCTTCAACGGCGGCAGGGCTGGAACCGCCCTTAACTCACGCCCACACCCACAACAAACCGCCCCAACCGGGTGCATAATCACTTCATCCGGCTCGCTCACCTGCTTTAACGTATCGCCTTGATGCACCGCTTGTCCCCCTCGCTGGCGCTCGCTCTTGCCCCGCAAGCTTTGGGTGCGCCGCGCTCCTTTCTTCAGCCCGTTGCTCGAGGGCGGCTTCGAACTCGTCTGACTATTCAAACCCAAGTGCCGCTCAATCTCTGCCAAGCGCACCCGCAAGGCTTGATTCTCTGCCTCTAGCTCCTGGATTCGTTGCAGTGCTTCCTCTAGATTCATAGCATCACACTACTATATTCCTATCCCAGTTCTACTTCGCTTTTTCCTATCCAATTCAGGTGCTAGGCAGTTACGTTTTTAGTTTTTAGAAGGAGTCAGGAACAGCTCATGCACTAAAAACCAAAAACTAACAACTGATCCAACTTTCATCCCTCATCCCTCATCCCTTACCTTTACCATGCACACCGATCATCCCTTTACCATCCCTCGATTTCGTGATGTTTTGCTTTTTTGCAAAGAAGTGTGAGAAGTTTTGACGTTTTACGCTAGCGTTAAGAAAGGCTAGTAGAATTTACGGATCGTCACTTACGGATCGCTGGTTACGGATCCCTGGTTGCGGACTCACTGGCACGTTAGAATCAGTCATCAAGTTCGGTTTGCTGTCAGAATCGCGCCTACCTCAAAACGGCGTAGGCTCCCTGTTTGTTTGGATGGGTACTGGATTTCAGGACAATGAGCCATGCTTGATACAGGTCAACTCCAACTCAGCGGCGACGCTCTTGTATGGTTTCGGCAAGGGCTAGCGGCGGCGGCGGCTGAAACATACGAACGAGCTGTCGCGTATTACGATCGCGTGATCGATGTTCGCCCTGATTTTTACGAAGCCTGGTACGAACGCGGTTTAGCGCTTGAGAAGCGTGGCTTTTACAACGACGCGATCGCCAGTTACGATCGTGCCCTCAGTTTGCGCCCTAAGGGGAATGCGTCGGCACACATTTGGCACGATCGCGGGAATGCTCTGCAATACGGTCTCGGTAACTACGCAGAAGCCATTGATAGCTATGAGCGGGTCTTACAAATTAATCCCAGCCACGAGGCAACCTGGTACAATCGCGGCAATGCGTTACTGCATGGCTTGAGTCTTCCTACCGATGCTATTGCAAGCTACGATCGCGTGCTGCACATCAATCCAGACAACTATTTGGCATGGCGCAATCGGGGCAATGCACTGGTTGAACTGCACCGCTATACCGAAGCGATCGCCAGTTACGATCGTGCCCTCACCCTTCAGCCCGATGATGAGCTTTCCTGGCAGGCACGCAACCTTGCTTCTGAGCGATCGGGGTTAAACTATCGTCCGCCAACCACCAATCCTGCCTGGTATGGCGCTGGATTTAGCGAACCGCAGACCTTTGTGGAAGGCGACCTGGATAGCCATGCCATCTTTGAGCCAGAGCTTGATGAGGATGAAGACAGCGTTGCGCACTCTCAAGGCAGACCATTTCTGGTGATTGAGGATGATCACGGGAAGCGAGATGTCATTCTAGAGTGTGATCAATACCAACTGGGTCGAGATCCTAAAAGCGATATTTGCCTGCATTCCCAATTTGCGTCTCGTCAGCACGCGGTGATCACCAAAATCTCGAAAGGGAATGGCAACTACGCGTATCAGATTACCGATGGCGATTTAGATGGCAAAGCCAGCACAAATGGACTGCTGATTAACGGTCAAAAGTACCGAACCTGGGAGCTAAAGCCAGAAGATATCATCATTTTTGGTCCTAAAGTGCGAGCAACCTATCGCCTTGTAGCGTCCAAAACGGTGGGTTTTGACTAAGCGCGATCGCGCAACGCTGTTGCTTGAGGCTTTTGCAAAAAACCCTTTAACTGATGCAACTTGGATTGAGGCTTTGAGTGCTCTGCAATTCAGGTTTGCGATCGCTCTATTTAACCTGCAAACGATTCATGCAAGTAGGGGCGTTACTATAACGTCCCTACAGATCGCCGACCTACTTCAAGGCATTGGCTACATTTTGGTGCCGCACTCTGGGCAGAAATTGTTGTTCGTGATGTTCTTTGCCCCGCAACCGCCACAGTAGATCAGCTCAGCAGCTTTATCCAACGTTTTGCGTTCGGGTAAGCCCACCATCTGAGCATTGCTCTTGCCGGGTGGAATCATGGGGTAGCAGTTTTCATCGCGCCGCACACGGGCATCGAGCAGAACTGGACCATCGTGGGTGAGCATCTGAGCGATCGCGCTCTTTAACTCTTCCCGCGTACTGATGGTCATGCCTTTGATGCCAAACGCTTCTGCCAACTTCACAAAATCTGGCATACCCACTTCCATATTGGAATTTGAGTAGCGCTCGTCATAGAACGCTTGCTGCCACTGGCGCACCATCCCTTGCCAGCCATTGTTAATAATGACCGTTTTTACGTTGATCCCATACTGCGCCAAGGTTCCTAGCTCCTGAATGTTCATCTGGATGCTGGCATCACCGCTGATACAAATAACATCATCATCGGGTAGGGCAACCTTCGCACCCATTGCAGCAGGCATCCCAAAACCCATCGTGCCCAAGCCTGCACTTGAGATCCAGCGACGGGGACCGTTTTTGAGGAATTGCGCTGCCCACATTTGATGTTGCCCCACATCTGTCGTGTAATAGGCGTTGGGTGCCTGAATGCCAAGCTCAACAATCACTTCTTGTGGAGAGAGGCTGTCGGCGTAACGAGGTACTTCTAACGGGTAATCTTCCTGCCAACGAGCAATCCGGTTTAGCCATGCCTGGTTACGCTGCGGGTCACGCACGTCACCATCATCGTCGCTCCGACGCAACAGTTCGGTTAGTACATGCTTCACATCACCGACGATCGGCACCTCTGGGGCGCGATTTTTGCCCACTTCTGCGGGGTCAATGTCGATGTGGATCACTTTGGCACGGGATGCAAATTCATCCAGCTTGCCTGTAACGCGATCGTCAAACCGAGCGCCAACGGCAATCAGTAGATCGCACTCCGTCACGGCAAAATTGGCATAGGCAGTGCCATGCATCCCTAACATACCAACTGACAGAGCATGGTGTTCATCAAAGGCTCCAATACCCATCAGCGTTGTGGTCACAGGCAGACTGAAGCGCTCAGCAAACGTTTTAATTTCGGCATGGGCATTCGAGGCGATCGCGCCTCCTCCCACATAAAGCAACGGCTGCTTCGCCTGCCGGATCAACCTCAACGCATGGGCAATCTGACGCGGATTTCCTTTTACGGTGGGACGGTAGCCTGGTAGCTTGATGTCGTTCACCGTCATGGGCGAATAATCAAACTCTTGATGGGCAATGTCTTTGGGCACATCAATCAACACTGGTCCAGGGCGACCCGTTGTGGCAATGTAGAAGGCTTCGGCAACAATCCGCGCCATCTCTCGCGGGTCGCGCACCACGTAGGAATGTTTGACAATGGGTAGCGTAATGCCAAAAATATCCGTTTCTTGAAACGCGTCACTGCCGATCGCATAGCTGGGAACCTGCCCCGTGATCACCACCATTGGAATCGAATCCATGTGGGCGGTTGCAATGCCAGTCACAAGATTGGTTGCACCAGGACCAGAGGTAGCAAAGCAAACGCCAACCTGCCCTGTCGCGCGAGCATAGCCATCAGCCGCATGTGCCGCACCCTGTTCGTGGCGTACCAGAATATGCTGAAACCCTCCTTCAGCCTGCGCCCGGTAAACTTCGTCATAAATGGGCAGAATTGCGCCGCCGGGATAACCAAAGATGTGTTTGACTCCGTGGCGCTTGAGACTGTCAATCAATGCGAATGCGCCAGTTACTCGCTTTACAGCCACACGTTGCAGTTGCACTAGAAAACCTCGCCAACCCGTAGATGAATTTGTATCAGATGATGCATTAGCCGCTAGAACATCAGTCTAGTGCGGATCGTGATTCCTGTCGAGCCATTATATATGCAAACGCCGATCCTTGTAATGCTGATTCTAGCGGAGGATGAGGCTGATTGACAGGCTTGTAGCTGTCAGTATTTTCTGACATTCAACGCCATCGCAATAAAACTTAAAAACACAGATAATGGGATGCAAGCTGTGCAGCGCCAGCAGTATAGGTCATGTGGGTGCCCCGGCTAAAGCTCGACGCTGAACCCGCTAAAATGGGATGAGATTCCCAAGCCGTAGACGCTATGACCGTGCGATCGTCCGTTGAATTTTTGGATGCCTTTGATGTAGTGGTGGTGGGAGCCGGACACGCTGGCTGTGAAGCAGCATTGGCAACGGCGCGGCTAGGCTGTCGCACACTGTTGCTAACCTTAACGCTAGATAAAATCGCGTGGCAGCCGTGTAACCCTGCCGTGGGTGGTCCTGCAAAATCTCAACTGGTGCATGAAGTGGATGCCCTGGGCGGCGAGATTGGCAAAATGGCAGACCGCACCTATCTGCAAAAGCGAGTACTCAATGCCTCCAGAGGACCTGCGGTGTGGGCGCTGCGGGCACAAACCGATAAGCGCGAATATGCCGCTGTGATGAAAACGATCGTGGAGAACCAGGCAAATCTGACCATCCGCGAAGGCATGGCAACGGATTTAGTGCTGGGTGAGAACGATGAAATCATCGGGGTGCAAACCTACTTTGGCGTGGCGTTTCAGTGCAAAGCGGTCGTGTTAACTACAGGCACCTTTCTGGGCGGCAAAATTTGGGTTGGCAACACGTCGATGGCAGCAGGACGGGCAGGAGAATTTGCTGCTGTAGGCATGACTGAAACGCTCAATCGGCTGGGCTTTGAAACAGGACGGCTGAAAACGGGTACCCCTGCACGGGTCGATCGTCGCTCTGTGGCTTTCACCCACCTGGAACCTCAACCCGGTGATGCAGACGTGCGCTGGTTTAGCTTCGATCCAGAAACATGGGTGGAACGTGAACAGATGCCCTGCTACTTGACGCGCACCACAGCCGAAACCCATCGCATCATTCGTGAAAATCTTCACCTGTCGCCTGTTTACGGTGGCTGGGTCGATGCGAAAGGACCGCGCTATTGCCCCAGTATTGAAGACAAAATTGTGCGCTTTGCCGACAAGGAAAGCCATCAGATCTTTATTGAGCCAGAAGGACGGGATACGCCAGAGCTCTACATCCAGGGCTTTTCAACCGGATTGCCCGAAGCGATTCAACTGCAAATGCTGCGATCGCTCCCTGGTTTAGAACACTGCGCCATGCTGCGTCCCGCCTACGCGGTGGAATATGACTATCTTCCTGCGACCCAGTGCTATCCCACTTTGATGACCAAAAAAGTCGAAGGGCTATTCTGCGCGGGACAAATCAACGGCACCACAGGTTACGAAGAAGCCGCAGCGCAAGGGATTGTGGCAGGCATCAACGCCGCACGGTTGATTCACCGCCAGGAAATGGTCATCTTTCCGCGTGAGCAGAGCTACATCGGTACCTTAATCGATGACCTTTGCACCAAAGATCTACGAGAGCCGTATCGTGTGCTTACGTCCCGTTCGGAATATCGCCTGCTGCTGCGATCGGACAATGCGGATCAACGCCTCACCCCTTTAGGTCAGGAGATTGGGTTGATTGACGATCGCCGCTGGCAGTTGTTTACCCACAAACAAGCACGCATTGTTGCCGAGAAAGAACGCCTGCACGAAACTCGTGTGAAAGAGCATGATGCTTTAGGCAAACAAATTGCGGCGCATACCCAACAAGCCATCAAAGGTTCCGTAACCTTAGCGGATTTACTACGGAAACCAGGATTTCATTACGTTGATTTGGAACGCTTTGGGTTAGGCAATCTAGACTGCGATCGCGCCGAAAAAGAAGGGGCTGAAATTGACATCAAATACGCTGGTTATATTCAACGGCAACAACATCAAATTGATGCGATCGTGCGTCAAGAACATCGCCCCTTACCACCCGATTTAGACTACAGCGCGATCAACACGCTCTCGAAAGAATCCCGTGAAAAGCTGGCAAACGTGCAGCCGCTCACGATTGGGCAGGCTGCTCGCATTGGTGGTGTCAATCCGGCTGATGTGAATGCGTTACTTGTATACCTCGAAATTCAGGCACGTCAGCAAACAGAAGCCGGAGTTTTATAACGGCGTTTACCTCTAGAATCAGCTAATGATGATGGGTTGAAGGATGCGGACGATCGCGTAAACTGCTGGAGGTAGCGATCGCTAGTGAGGCGAAATCGATTTGGAGCCTATAGTTACTGAGCGCAAACACTGGTTTCAAACGGTCTTTCAAATCAAAGGGTCGGTCATTCCATCCATTTTGGGGCGTACTGTCCTGTGTGGTGTGTTTGGGGTCTTGATCTCCGTGCTTTTTCACGCCGGACTGCCCGTTGCGATGCCAACGCTGGCAAGCCTCATTCCCAATATTGTGCTGGGGTTACTGCTTGTCTTTCGCACCAACACGGCGTATGAGCGCTTTTGGGAAGGACGCAAAAGTTGGGGCACGCTGGTCAACACCGTTCGCAACGTGGCACGACAAATCTGGTTGGCGATCGTCGCTTCAACCCCACAAGCCCATGCTCAGAAACAAACTGTGCTGCGAATGCTGGTTGCTTTTTGTGTGGCAACCAAACTGCATCTGCGGCACGAACCCATCAATGAAGAATTGCAAGCACTCTTACCGTCTGAAAAGTACAACATCCTCCAGAGAATGCATCATCCCCCGCTGGAGATCGCTTTCTGGATTGGTGATTACTTGCAGCAGGAATACGATCGCAATCGTCTCAATCCTTATCAACTTAGTGCCTTGCTCAAATTACTAGACACGATGGTTGACATGCTGGGAGCTTGCGAACGCATCCTCAAAACACCGATGCCGATGGCGTATGCCATTCACCTGAAGCAACTGCTATTGCTCTATTGCCTCTCACTACCCTTTCAGATGGTAGAAAGCGTGGGTTGGTGGACAGGTCCTGTCGTCATTCTCATCAGCTTTACGCTGTTTGGCATTGAAGAAATTGGCATCGAAATCGAAAACCCCTTTGGGCATGACCCCAACGATTTGCCTCTAGATGCTATTTGCGCGACCATGCTCCGCAATATTGAGGACTTGATGACGTTGACTCCGGGGTGTGACAAGGAGAGGGCAAAGGAGTGAGGCGGCAGTTTTGAGTGCTCAGCGATCGCCAGTGATCAGTAAACAGTGCCCAGCGAAGAAGATCTGCACTAGGGGCTGTCATCAATTACGACTACACATTGCTTGCAGCAAGGGTTCCAGCCCCTAGCCTGGTGTGTTGAGACGGGCGTGACACTGGTGATATTGCAAGGTTTCGGAGCTAATTGATGACACGCCCTAGCATCTGAAGCCACGATCGACTCATTACACGCTAACCATCGCATCGGTATTAAGAGTAGACATTGGTTTGGCTTGGCGCATAGGAATCTCAATGACAAATTTGGTGCCTTCTCCTGCTACCGAATCACATGTCATCTGACCCTTGTGTTTTTCAGTCACAATTTTGTAACTGATCGACAATCCTAAACCTGTGCCTTTACCGATCGATTTAGTAGTGAAGAAGGGATCAAAAATGCGCGATCGCACGGCTTCTGGCATTCCTAAGCCGTTATCAGCAATGGTAATTTGAACGTGATCTTCAGCGTTCATTTGAGTCGAAAGCCAAATTGTACTGACCTGGGCTGGTTGTCCCTCCTTTAAGCGTTGTTGAACCGCTTCATCCAGCACGTCGATCGCATTAGCGATTAAGTTCATAAATACCTGGTTAAGCTGCCCCGGATAGCACTCTATCAAAGGCAATTGAGCATAGTCTTTAATGACTTCAATGGCTGGAGACTCTGACTTTGCCTTCAAACGATGCTGTAAAATTAGTAGCGTGTTATCGATGCCTTCATGCAAGTCAACCGCCTTAAAGTCAGATTCATCCAGCCGAGAGAAGTTGCGTAGCGATAAGACAATTTGCCGAATGCGAGCGGTGCCGACCTTCATTGATTGAAGCAGTTTGGCTAAGTCCTGCTCTAAGAAATCAAGTTCCACATCATCCAAAGTTGACTGGAGTGTCTGAGGCGGGTTGGGATAATGGGTCTGATATGCCTGCACGACTTTCAGCAGATCTTGAATGTAGTTATCAACATGAGCGATATTGCCATGAATGAAGTTGACCGGATTGTTGATTTCGTGAGCTACACCAGCGACCAATTGCCCTAAGCTCGACATTTTTTCGGTTTGTATCAATTGAAGTTGCGTCGTTTGAATCTGATGTAACGCTTGCTGGAGTTCTTCAGAACGCTGCTCTTTGTCATTAAGCAACGCTTTAACTTGTTGAATTAGAGCATTCACCGCTATCGCCAACGTACCGGTTTCGTCTGTTGTTGTCACTGGAGCTTGCAGGTCGAAATTAGATGTTTGTGTCGCTTCCCTGGCTACGGTTGTTACAGCGTTTAGAGGCTTGGCAATGCTGCTCGAAATGCGTAACCCAATCAGCAAAGCAAGGGCAACACAACTCAAACTGGTAATACTAATGGCAATGATCGTAGGTTTGGCTTGGGCGATCGCCTGGTCGTACAGCGATGACCACTCCACAATCACGGCACCATTCGTTGTCGTTGGATTGGTTTTGAGCGGAACGACAATCAGTTTGATGCCCTGGGGATAATCGACGCTTTTTTCCAGAAAAGTTCTGGTTTTGCCATCTTGCATCGTTTGCTGAATTTCGTTGCCCTGGTCATGCTCAAAAATAGTGCCGACATTCTCAGGAACAGTATCTGCCAAAATTAACTTTTGGCGATTAACTATTACAATGTCACGCTTTTGCAGGTCATGCATCAGGTCGGTGTAATGTTGCAGATCGTCTGACTTTTGGGTGTGGGTAGATTCTTGATGATGCGAATTATGGATAATCGAGGTTGATATCACCTGGGCAACATCTTTGGCTTCTGCCATCGCCAGGGTTTCGGCAATTTTGTGGCTTTGGGCGATCGCAACTGCGCCGACTACTCCAGTTAACAGAGAAACACCAATAAAGCTGCCAACCAGTTTATGGGAAATTTTCATGGAGAATCTACTCTGGACAAACGAGGAGGATAGAGCCAGTATTCCCAAAATCCGCTGGGGATACCTACGCTTGCGCCTTCAGCAGGGAGATCTCACGTTCCAACTGATCCGTCTGTGAGTAACTGCCACCGCCAAGCTTTCCCTCAAGCTTCAGCACAGTTATTGCAGCAATTTTCAATCAAGTGACGTACAGATCCATGCAGGGAGTTAAGGAGTCAACGAGTCAGGGAGTCAAGGAGTCAAGGGACTAAGGTGTACCTCAGCAAATTGGAAAACGTTGTCAGTGCATTGGGTAGATGAAAGCGTAAATTGTTTTTCGCGTCATGGAGCGATCGTCCGTGTCCCTTGAAGAACGGTTGCAGGCAAGCTTACGATCGTCCCATCACGCGCTAAAGTAGCTAGCGGCAGGATGATAGGCAACGATCGCAGTGGTTGATTGCTCTGGATAGAGTTGTTCGCTTTCGTCCATGTGGAGATTGATGCGATCGGCATCCAGTAAATCCAGCAGCGTATATTGATCTTGCATGTTTGGGCAGGCAGGGTAGCCAAAGCTATAGCGCGACCCTCGATAGCGTTGCGCCAACACATCCCGGATATTGTCCGGCTCTTCGTCGCCAAAGCCTAACTCACGGCGAATGCGGGCATGTACCCACTCTGCCAGTGCTTCTGCCATCTGTACCGCGATGCCGTGGAAGTAGAGGTAGTCGGTGTAATTGTTGCCTTCAAACAGCTTTTTGGCGTACTCGGTGGCAACTTCGCCCATTGTGACAGCTTGCATGGGGAAAACGTCGAAGGAATGGGGTGTGGGGTGTGGGGTGTGGGGTGTGGGGAGGTCTTTTGGCAGGTAGTAATCGGCGATGCAGTAGCGGCGGAGGGATTTTTGGCGGGGGAAGGTGAAGGTGGCAGTGGGAGTGAGGGGTGAGGAGAGAGGAGAGAGGGGTTCGTAGAGGTGGATGCTGTTACCATCAGCCAGGGCGGGGAAGTAGCCGTAGATGGCTTGAGGGTGGAGCAGATTTTCGTTTACGATGCGGTGTTTCCAGTGCTCCAGGATGGGGTAGACGGTTTCTTGCAGGAATGCATCGTACTCTTCCCGCGATTGCTCACGCGGCTTGCGGAACTGCCACTGTCCGGCAATCAGCGCTTGCAGATCGAGATACCAGAAGAGTTCGTCCCAGGGAATATCGGCAGGTTGAAGGATTTTGGTGCCCCAGAAGGGTGGTGTGGGACGGGGGATGTTGGGGGCGATCGCGTCGGAGCGAAGGGTGTCTTCGATGGAGGGAATGGGGAGTAGGGAGTGGGGAGTAGGGGTAGAGTTTTGAGTTTTGAGTTCTGACTCCTCTCTCCTCTCTCCTACCCCCTCTGCCTTCTGCCTCCTGCCTTCTGCCTCCTCTCCCAAAAATCCCCGCGCATCATCCCAATTCCCCTCTGCCTTCGCAGGCATGAGTTTATCCATGAAGTGCAGGTCAGAAAAGGCATCTTTGCCGTAGATGACCTGACCGTTGTAGGTATTCTGGCAATCTTCGTGGACAAATTTGGGCGTGAGGGCGGCTCCACCGAGGATAACGGGGACGGTAATGTTGCGATCGTTAAAAACCTGTAGATTCTCTTTCATGAAGGCGGTGGATTTGACGAGCAAGCCGCTCATGGCGATGCAGTCGGGCTTGTGCTGCTCGTATGCCTCAATGATGGCATCCACAGGCTGTTTGATGCCCAGGTTAATCACGCGGTAGCCGTTGTTGGACAGGATGATATCGACTAGATTTTTGCCGATGTCGTGTACGTCGCCTTTGACAGTGGCAATCACAAACGTGCCTTTTGCCTGCCCGGAGTCTTCTTTTTCCATGAAGGGTTCCAGGAAGGCAACGGCGGCTTTCATGGTTTCAGCGGATTGCAGCACGAAGGGGAGTTGCATTTGCCCCGAGCCAAACAACTCACCCACAACTTTCATGCCGTCGAGCAAGAAGGTGTTGATGATGTGCAGGGGTGGGTACTGCTCCATCGCCTGCTTCAGCGCCTCTTCCATCCCCATGCGTTCGCCATCGATGATGTGTTGCTTCAGGCGTTCTTCGAGGGGAAGATCGGCAGCCGCCGCGCGGGACGCTCTGGCATCTTTGGCAGACACCCCTTCAAAGAGTTTGGTCAGCTCGGTGAGCGGATCGTAGATGCACACATCGCCCTCAAAGCGGCGACGATCGTAAATCAAATCAAGGCAAACCGTTTGATGGGCGGGATCAATTTTGGCTAGGGGAAGGATTTTGCTGGCGCTGACGATCGCCGCATCCATGCCTCCCTCAGTCGCTTCGTGCAGGAACACGGAGTTCAAGACAATCCGCGCCGCCGGACTCAAGCCAAACGAAATGTTGGACACGCCCAGCAGAATGTGGCAACCGGGAAGCTGAGTGCGAATTTGGCGGATAGACTCGATCGTGGCGCGTCCGTTTGCCCGGTCTTCTTCAATCCCCGTGGAGATGGGCAGCGCTAATGGATCAAAGAAAACTTCGTGAGCCGGAATGCCGTATTCCAATGCCTGACGATAGGCGCGTTGGGCGATCGCAAACTTTTTCTCAGCCGTGCGTGCCATGCCATCTTCGTCGATCGTGCCCACAACGACCCCGGCACCATACTGTTTTGCTAATTCCAAGACCTTGAGAAAGCGTTCTTCCCCATCTTCATAGTTCGTGGAGTTGAGTAAACACTTCCCGCCAGCAACCTTCAGCCCAGCCTCCATCTTTTCCCACTCAGTGGAATCGAGCATCAGCGGCAGGGTGACATTCGTGACGAGCCGAGACACCACTTCGCGCATATCCCGCACGCCATCGCGCCCAACATAATCCACATTCACATCCAGAATGTGGGCACCTTCCCGCACCTGCTCCTTCGCCAGCGACACCAACCCATCCCAATCTTCCGCATTCAACAAATCGCGGCACTTCTTAGAACCACTGGCATTCAGGCGTTCCCCAATAATGAGAAACGAGTTGTCCTGGTCGTAAGGCTGAGCGCTATAGATAGAGGCGGCGGCGGGAGTGTAGCTGAGGAGAGGGCGGGGAGAAGGAAGGGATGAGGGATGAAATGTGAGGGATGAAGTGTCTGGTACATCTTTCATCCCTCCGCCCTCCGCCTTCATCCCTCTAGTTAGCCGTTCTTTTGGCTTCAACGAGGGTGCAATCTCCGCCAACTGCTGAATGTGGTCGGGTCGGGTGCCGCAACAGCCACCGATGACCTGCACGCCCAGATCTTCGACGAAGTGCATGAGTGCCATCCGTAACTCCATTGGGGTCAATTTGTAGTGGGCATGACCACCGATGTTTTCGGGGATGCCTGCGTTGGGGATGCAGGAGATGACGAAGGGGGAGTTGGCAGAGAGGTAGCGGATGTGGTCTGCCATGCGATCGGGTCCGGTCGCACAGTTCAGCCCCAGGATATCAATGGGAAAGGGTTCCAGAATGCTCAACATCGCGGTGACATCAGAGCCAACGAGCATCGTGCCCTGAAGTTCCATCGTGACGGACACCATCAGCGGTTTGCGATCGCCCTTTTTCGCAAAGACTTCTTCAATACCATTGAGCGCGGCTTTGATCTGCAACACGTCCTGCGCGGTTTCTACCAGGAACAGATCTACGCCACCGTCGTACAAGCCTTCTGCCTGTTCTGCAAAGGTGGCTTTCATGGTGTCGAAGTCGATATGCCCCAACGTGGGCAGTTTGGTGGTAGGTCCGATCGAGCCAGCCACAAAGCGCGGTTTCTCAGGCGTAGAAAATTCCGCGGCGACCTGTTTCGCCAATTCAGCAGCAGCTTTGTTCAACGCATACGCCTGATCTGCCAGATCGTATTCTGCCAGGACGATCGACATCGCGCCAAACGTATCGGTTTCAATGACATCGGCACCCGCTGCCAGAAAGTCTCGATGCACTTTGGCGACCGCTTCGGGCTTGGTAAACACCAGATATTCGTTGCAGCCTTCGTACTCTGCGCCGCCAAAGTCGTCTGCGGTGAGGTTTTGCGTTTGCAGAGACGTGCCCATCGCGCCATCAAAAACAATGACGGGACGATTGGGATGATGCAGGCGATCGAGGAAGGGGCTATTCATGGGCGGTTAGACTCAACACTGTTCGGCTCAGTACAGAATGCAGCGGTGCTACCAACCAATTGTGACACCACGATCGGCGGTAAGGCACTGACCCGAAGAAATTCTCAGCGGGTGCTGCGATCGGTTCAGCTTATTCTATTGTGCAAATTTTTTGTTATGGCAAGCTGCTGGTTGACTGACAAATCTTTGAGCGAGTACTTGAACCGCCCTGCACTAAAAGTGCGGGCTAATGGCAGGAAGTCCTCTCAAGAGGACTACGAGGGGCTTACAACCCGTTAAAACGGGTTTCGCACCATTAGCCCGGATTTTAATCACGGGCGGGTGAGCAACGAAGCGACCAGTCTTTCAAGACTTTTGTCAGTCAATCAGGGCAAGCTGAGTAAACCCTTTAGCAAACGAACCTTTGGGAGAAAATAGGATGCTAATACAGCAGCTTTCAGGCTGCAAGCTAGATGAAAAGCGCTTTTCACGGCTGACTCCTGACTAAATCGGGTAAGCCCCCGGCTTTGCCGGGGAGACGCTCAAAAGTTTGACTGGGTGCAGCCATAGCAGAAAAATTCTCCTGTTTGAAAGCACAAGTGCTTTCGCGTGTTCAGGAGAATTGAAATG
>JAESFW010000036.1_pt1 | contig 78105 bp, 67 predicted proteins | sample 9269481 | NCBI WGS metagenome assembly JAESFW01 (sample SAMN14515350, study PRJNA621654) | algae metagenome | isolation source: Lyngbya sp. HA4199-MV5 and co-occurring heterotrophs from soil with... | place: USA: Ahupuaa O Kahana State Park, Hawaii | collected 2009-07-21 | reverse complement strand
CCTTCTGGCCACCCTTGGTAGCCATGCGCGAACGGAAGCCGTGACGACGCTTGCGGACAAGCTTGGACGGTTGGTAGGTACGCTTCATTTATTTAATACCGCGGTGTGCGGCCCTTCTTGGGTTTGCGTGTAGCAAGGAGCGTTTACGTTACCGGACGCGGCTCCGCCTTGCGGGCAGAGGGCTTGACCGGACGTGCGCGGCTTATAAGGGTAAATTTCCCGGAAAGTCAATTGCCGTCGGCGATTCAGCGCGTGCGGCATCATCAATGTGACCGCTCGTGGTCGAGAGAGCGAAATCCGGGCACAAGGGCGGATCAGCTAGCCGAGATTGGTAAACAGAGCGCTAAGCCCGCCTCCCCAGAATGCCTGATCACCGCGATGACCTTTATTAACCACGTCTATTTTAGGGTCGCCTCGGTGCAATGGGGTCGCGGCACGTCCGATAATCGGGCGGGCCTTCCGGCCTTGTGGAGGTCGGGATGAAAATACGCGGTAAGATCAATCTAATTGTCGGCATCATGAGTGTGCTGGCGGTTGCTGTGACCGGCATGTCGCTGATCGCTGTCAACAAATACAACGAGAAATTCCACCAGTACGAGAACGTGGCGACGCGCGCCTTCAACGCGGAACGCCTCAACCGACTGGTGACCGCGGTTGTCATGGAATCGCGCGGCGTATACGCCGCCCCGACCGTCGAGAAGGCCAAGCCCTTTGCCGAAGGCATCCGCAAGAACCTCGACAAGATCGACACGCTGCTTGCCGAGTGGCGCCCGCTGATCCCCGCCGAAACCAAGGCGTCCTTCGACACGCTGGTCGCCCGTGCCGCCGAATTCAGGACGTTCCGCGTCGAGACGGCGCGGCTTGGCGAAGAGGTTTCGCCGCAGGCTGCCAACGAGCAGGGCAACACCGACGCCAATCGCGCCAACCGCAAGGCGTTCCAGGAACAGATCGACGGCGTCGTCGACATCAACCTGAAGACGCTTCAAGTCGTGACGGCCGACACGGCCGTGTTCGAGCGCAACGTCATCATCACCATTCTCGCGATCGCCGGCCTCGGCCTCATCGCCGGCATTGGCGCGGCCTTCTATATCGCTACCAACCACCTGAGCCGTCCGATCCTCGAATTGACCGGCAAGATGAAGCAACTGGCTGGCGGCGATCTCGCCGCGAACGTGCCCTTCGTCGGGCGCAAGGACGAGATCGGCGAGATGGCGGAGGCCGTCGAGGTCTTCAAGCAGAACGGCCTTGCCGTACGCGACCTCAACGCACAGGAAGCGGTGCTGCGTGAAAAGAGCGCTGACCTGCAGTCGAGCATCGGCGTGGTGGTCGCGGCTGCCGCTGCCGGCGATTTCACCAAGCGCATCGGCAAGGACTATGAAAACGACGACCTCAACCGGTTCGCCAAAAGCGTCAACGAACTGGTCGGCAGCGTCGATGCCGGTATCGCCGAGACCCGTCGCGTGATTGCAAGCCTGGCGGCCGGCGATCTGACCCAGAGCATGAACGGTCACTACCAGGGCGCCTTCGCCGAGCTGCAGCAAAACGTCAACGAGACGCTGTCGACCCTGCAGAAGACGCTGCGCGAGGTGCGCGTGACGACGGACTCGATCAACGGCAATTCGTCCGAGCTGCGTTCGGCCGCCGATGATCTGTCGAAGCGCACGGAACAGCAGGCCGCAGCGCTTGAGGAGACGTCCGCAGCCCTTGACCAGATCACCGTCGCGGTCAGAAGCTCGACCGAGCGGGCGCAGGAAGCAACCGTCATGGTCAACGAGGCCAAGCACAGCGCGGCGCAATCGGCAGCCGTCGTGCGCAACGCCGTCGATGCCATGGGCCGGATCGAGCAGGCCTCGAGCGAGATTGGCCAGATCACCAATGTCATCGACGAGATCGCCTTCCAGACCAACCTCCTGGCGCTGAATGCCGGCGTCGAGGCGGCCCGTGCTGGCGATGCCGGCAAGGGTTTTGCGGTCGTCGCCCAGGAAGTGCGCGAGCTCGCCCAGCGCGCCGCAAGCGCGGCCAAGGACATCAAGTCGCTGATCTCGAAGTCGGGCAGCGAAGTGGCGACCGGCGTGCGGCTGGTGCAGGAGACCGGCTCGGCTCTCGGCGAGATCGAGGAGCGGGTCTTGAAGATCAACGACCACATCCACTCGATCGCAACGGCAGCCCGCGAACAGTCGACCGGCCTCAGCGAAGTCAGCACGGCCGTCAACCAGATGGACCAGGTGACCCAGCAAAACGCGGCGATGGTCGAGGAAGCGAACGCGGCGACGCACAAGCTCTCCGGCGAAGCCAACAACCTTGCCAACCTCATTGCCTACTTCAAGGTCGACAATGCTGCCGCCCGCCCGGTCGCCGTGGCGCGCGAGACGTCGCAGCCGGTCGCATCGCCGGCGCGGCGCATGATGGGCAATGTCGCCCGCGCCTTCGGTGGCGGATCGGCCGCAGCCGTTGCCAAGGACGACTGGGAAGAATTCTGATCGCCTGATTGACGGCTGAAGTGATGGAGCCCGCGGTACCGACCTGGTGCCGCGGGCTTCTCATAATCTGGCGATGCCAGGCGATCGGACCGGTGTTCCCTGGGTGACATACACCTGTCCGGAAACTGCGCAGATAGGCCCGGTGAGGGTGGTCGCAGCGCGATTTCGGATAGGACGAAAGGCGGCGGCTCAGGGCCCCCCGGGGCGATGGGTGCGTGCTTGCGGGCCGGAGGTCTGCGAAATGGGCCCGCGATTGCGGGCGGCGCGCGTTCGATGAGGGTTCACGCCTTTGTCGCACCCGTCGAGCCGTTGTGCGTTTGGAATTCCGGCGGCCATCTCCTATGATGGTCGTTCGACGCGAAGCCCCTGGGTTTGGGTCGTTGTGCAAGGCCCCAGGCGTTTTTGATGGGCAGGGAAATATCTAGGGCATGGCGGAAGAGACGCGTCCGGCGACTGAAAACGAAGCACCGAAGACCAGCGTGGGTTTTTTCCGCGGTCTTTCCGGCAAGCTGCTGTTGCTGACGATCGTCTTCGTCATGCTGGCGGAAGTACTGATTTTCGCGCCATCCGTCGCCACCATGCGCATGCGCTGGCTCGAGGACCGGCTGAACACGGCAGCGGCGGCCGCCGTCGTCGTCGACGGTCTGCAGAATGTCGAGCTGCCGCGCAGCGTCCAGAAGGACACTCTGATGGCGACCGGCACCAAGGCGATCGTCATCCGGCGCAAGGATGCCTCGCGCATGATCGCGCTCACCGACATGCCGCTCGAGATTGAAGGCGAGTACGATGTCGCCAACGCGACCGCCTTTGCCTCGATCCGCGATGCGTTCGACACGCTGCTCTTCGGCGGTGATCGGGTGATCCGCGTCTATGGGCCGCTGGGCGAAAGCGACGCGACGATCGAACTGCTGATGAAGGATGCCAGCCTGCGCAAGGCGATGCTCGTCTACTCGCGCAATGTCTTTGTCCTGTCGCTTCTCATTTCGCTGATCACCGCGGCGCTGATCTTTCTGGCCATCAACCGCATGCTGATCGCGCCGATCCGGCGGATGACGGCAAACATGCAGGACTTTTCCAATGATCCGGCCGACCCTGGCCGGGTTCTGGTGCCGCCGGAAGGCAGAGACGAGCTCGCCGTCGCCGGCCAGCATCTCGCCAGCATGCAGCGAGAGCTGCAAAAGACGCTGAAGCAGCAGAAGAGCCTGGCGGAACTCGGGCTTGCCGTGTCGAAGATCAACCACGACATGCGCAACATCCTGTCCTCGGCGCAACTGATCTCCGACCGGCTGGCCGACGTGGACGATCCGGTGGTCAAGCGCTTCGCTCCGACCCTGCTGCGCACCATCGACCGGGCGGTCGGCTACACGCGCGAAGTGCTTTCCTACGGCCGGACAACGGAAGCCGAGCCCCATCGCCGTTTCGTGGCGCTGAAGCCGCTCGTCTCCGACGTTGCCGAACTGCTGGCGATCGATCCGCAGGCCGGCATCGACTTTCAGATCCAGATGCAGGACGACCTGGAGGTCGACGCCGACAGCGAGCAGCTCTTCCGGGTGGTGCACAACATCTGCCGCAATGCGGTGCAGGCGCTGACCAGCCACGAGGCCGAGGATGGCCGGCCGCGGACGGTTGCCGTCTCCGCGATGCGCATCGGCAGTGTCGTCACCATTTCCGTCGACGATACCGGTCCCGGCATGCCGCCAAAGGCGCGGGAAAACCTGTTTGCCGCCTTCCGTGGCTCGGCGCGCTCCGGCGGCACCGGGCTCGGCCTCGCGATCGCGCGCGAGCTGGTGCTGGCCCATGGTGGCACGATCGCGCTTGTCGAGAAGCCGACGCCCGGCACCCTCTTCCGCATCGAGCTGCCCGACCGTCCCGTGCCGCTCGACGCCTTCCGTTCGAAGCTGCGCCATTAGGGCGGTGCACGGGCAGACGGTTCGCGTGAGCGGCGCTTGATCGTTTGTCGCCAGCACCATCTCGTCGGCATCGTTGCTGCCATGGGGCGGATTTCCGCGCGAGAGATCGGCGTGCCTTGCTGGTGCACGTGGACGGCTGCCAAGCGCAATTATTTTCGAAAACGGGGCTTCCGATCGCAACGCCTTGCTTTCCAGCGGGTTCGAGCGCGGGCAGGACGTTTCCGTCCACAGCAAAGCGGGCCTGTCGTCGTAAAAATGAAATTTTTTACAGAACGGCGCTTGCAATCCCCGGAAGGACCCTTTAGAGAACCGCTCACGCAAGCGGTTTGACCGCTTCCGCCAAACGCACCCGTAGCTCAGCTGGATAGAGCACCAGACTACGAATCTGGGGGTCAGGAGTTCGAATCTCTTCGGGTGCGCCATTCTTTTCAATGACTTAGCTTTCATGCCCGCAAGGGCCGATCGAATGTCATTCTGACGGCATTCTTGCGCTCAGGCCTTGCCATATTCCGCAACAGGACGATGGGCAACGTGCAATATTCGCATGTTCGCGCGACACCGCCGACGCTCGATGATTCGTGCCTGCGTTGGCAGGTCGGTTGCTCAGTGATGATTGGCCAAGCTGCTTTTCCTGTGGCCCGGTATCAGGCAACGTAGGCAGGATGGATACGCCCTGGTGTCATGCTCGGCAATCTGGCCGGTCGCGACGATCTTCAAAACACCGCTGGCATCGGACAGGGCTCCGATTGAGTGCCTCGATCTGTGAGAGGAGGCACTGGATTCTTTCAACCTCGGCCAATATGCAGAGCGCGTCAACCGTGGGTGGACAATTTCGGCCTATGAATATTGAAGGCTAATTTACATGAAAAGATTGCTGCTAATCTCGCAATGGTTTGGGAAATGGCCTGAGTGGATAAATTTCTTTATCGAATCATGTAAGCACAACGATGACGTTGATTGGTTGATAGCAACGGATCAATCCGAGCCTGAAAACAAATCCCCAAACGTCAAATTCATGCGCTATTCGTTTGAAGACTATAGGGAAAAGGTTTCGAATGATCTCGGCGTCGATCTTCACAATCTGACCGCATATAAGCTTTGCGATTTAAAGCCGTTTCTAGGATTGATTTTTGAAAATCAGCTGGAAGACTACAGGTCTTTTGGATACTGCGACATTGACGTTGTCTGGGGAGATATACGGTCGATATACACCGACGAAATTCTTGACAAGTATGATGCGATTTCATCGCACTCGGATAGAATGGCTGGTCATCTGTCGATTTTTCAAAACACAACCAAGATGCGGACATTCGCCAAGCGCATCCCGAATTGGCGCGAGCGAGTGACTGCTGTCGGCCACTTCGGTTTGGACGAGGGCGCCCTGACAACGATCATGGTGCCGAAACGCAAGCACTTCGTCAAAAGACTATTGGCGCCGAAGTCGCTGCTGGTCGAGCGTTACACCACGCCTGGCGGCGGTGAGCGTCTCTGGCCGGATGGTTTGCATAGCCCTGATCAATGGACCTGGAAGAATGGACAGTTATCGAACGAGCGGTTCGCGTCCGGCTTGTTGTATCTTCATTTTATGTTTTGGCATTCCAGTCGCTGGCGGCGTCCGCACACGGGCGAGGCTCCATGGCTGAGCTTGGATAGCATTGTCCAATGTGATTGGCGGGAAGCTTCGCAGAAGGGATTTTCCATTTCGCCGGACGGAATTCGCTTGTTGGCTTGAGCGGAGCAAAGGCTCTCGGTCCGACCGGCATTTCCAGTTCGACTGCCCTGTCTGTAGCGCCCGAACATTTTGCCCGAGCCGTGCGTCGCGAGCTTGCGTTTCGCGACGCACGGCTTCTTTCCCCCGGGCGCTTTCCTCTGCAGCGCTACAGCGCCCCGCGTCTTGTCAGGCGTCCAGAGGTCGCTGCGATATTCGGGCGGTCCAGAGGAGTGGCGATCCCCTTGGTCCGGCCAGTCAATCAGGACTGGCCCACGCCGTAGCCCTTCTCGACAAGCCAGGCATCGTGCAGCCATTTTTCCGTCCCGCGGCGACCCGGAAAGCTGATCCAGTGAATGTCGCGCTCGAAGACCATGACCTTGCGGTCCGCGCCGACGATGACCCACATCCAGAGACCGTCGGCCTCGTTGCGCATCTTGACCTTCATGCCTGTGAGGATCAGGTCTTCGGCGCGTCCGTTGCCGGCCACCCGCAGCGGCTCGTCGTGCGGGTCAATCCAGCTGATCCGCAGCCCCGGCAGAAGGTCCGGCGCCGCCTGGCGCAGGAATTCCATGGCGATCGCCCGTGCCTCCTCCTGGCTCGGCAACTCGCCGCCAACCAGGTCGAGATCGATCCGTGCAAACCCCTTGAGGCGCCCGCCGTCGGCGATGACGGTGCTGAAATGTTCGCCGCCAAGCCCGGCACTGCGTCCGTCCGCTCGCTCGTAGCGGATGAGTTCTGCATCGTCGCCGTCAACGACGGCAGCGCGACGGCCCACTTCGCGGTAGCCGGCCGGCATCACGGCCTTGATGGTCGTCGCGACCGGTTGAGGTGTCGCGCGTGCTTTGGTCATCGTCCTTGTCTCCGCATGGACCGTACCGGAGACAATCGGACCGGCAAGGAGGCTAAGGGCGACGGCCGCCGCCAGGGTTCTGATCGTGTCTTGTGCATGGCGATGGCTCCTCTCGTTTTGGAAGGGATTGGGGCGGGGTATGAGGATCGCGCGGCCGAATATGGCCGCGAAGGAAGCGACGCGCGGCGCACAATCGTCGAGCGGTCGGTCGCGAATGTCGCGGTCGGCGACGAAGCCGGGCGGAGTATCAATGAATATAAATCTGACGTCAGGTGTAGATTGAGAAGAGAGGTCTCCTTTCGCGCGCGGTCTTGACCTGAGTTATTTGCGTCTCGCCTGCGCGATCAACGCATGCATGCGGGTGATGTTGGTTTCAAGGTCGTGCTTGAACGTGGTGAGTTCGTCGAGCTGGGCGTTCGCCTTGGCGAGCTGGGCTTCGAGGATTCCAAGCACCTTCTCCTTTCCCTTGATACCGCTCGCATCCTCGAAATAGAGGTCGAGGACGGCCGCGATCTCGTCGAGGCTAAGGCCGAGGCGCTTGAGCGCCGCAATCTTTTCCAGTCGCTTTTGTGCGGAGGCGTCATAGTATCGATAGCCCGCCCCTTCGCGCTCGGCCGGTTTGATCAGGCCCAGCCTCTCATAATAATGGATCGTGCGATGGCTGACGCCGGCACGCTCCGACAGTTCTCCGATTTGCATGAGGGACGACACGAGGCACCTATCTAAACCTGACGTTGGGTGTAGATTTAAGGCGGGAAGCGCATTCCGTCAATGGGGTTGCAGCGGGTTGCAACCTCCTGGTGCTGGCGAGCGGCGCCGGGATCGCTCCCGATCCGGGGATGCGTGATGTAAAATCAAGGCCCTAAGCAGGGGAGGGCCGCCTTGCATGCCGTCGCGACCACGGGAGACTTGCCGCCGACATTCCGGTTCCATCGATCGATGCCGATGGCCCGCCGAGGCGGAGACGAGAGCATGTCGCGGTCCGCCGCGCTCGGGAAAAGATGGCTTAGCTTCAAAGTGTTACGGCGTATTTCAGTCGTCATCCGAACGAGCGGATGTCCCGCTGTGATCACCCGTCAAACGAGCTAGAAGACAATTTAGTATATTAGTATATTATAAATCACATTGCTCGCCATTGTTGTGCGTACGGCGGACCGCGAGGGCCTTGGAAGACGAAAATTCAGATCACGAAACGCGCCAAGGCCTTCACGATCTTTTGACGCCTGCATGTGAAAATCGGCTGGTCGACCCCCTATATGAAGGAGGTAGAGAGGGCCGATTTCAGAAGGGAGGTGCCGATGTATCGCTATATGATGAAAGAACTTCTGGTGATCGTTGCAGGCCTGTCCGTTTGTGCCTTCATGATCCTGTTCTTCCTGGTCCACTCCACGCCGAGCCTGCAATAGCGGCTAACGGCCAAGCACCGTCTCCGGCGCATGCGCAGTCAACGCAGTTGCGCAAGAAGATCGACGGTGCGTTGATCCTTATTCCCCTCGAAGTAGCGCTCCAGCGCCCGTTCAAACGGTCCTCCTTGCCGGTCAACGTCGGCAAACAAGGTCATCGAAGACCAAAACTTCCTGTCGTCAGGTTTTGAGAAGATGTCGTTGGCCGATTTGCCGATAACGGCATTGGCAAGCTCGGTGCATTCCCGCAGTCTGGGCCCGAGCACCGGATGGGCGAGATAGGCTTCCGCCTCCTCTCGCCCGGAAATGGCATAGCGCTCGGCCATCGGAGAATGCCCGAGGCCGGCGAGCTGCGGAAAGACGAACCACATCCAGTGGGTCTCTTTGCGGCCCTGCCGCAGTTCTTCCAGAACCGCGGCATGGACGCGGTCCTGGGCATCGACGAAGCGTTGGAGCCCGAAGGGATCAGGCATCGCAGCAACTCCCCTGGATGCGCTCGCCTCGGGGCGAGCGTTTCAGCTACCAGCGATGATGAACATGGACCTTAACCAGTCGCTCGTAAACATCGGCGATCGCGGCCTTCTTCCGTTCGTCGATGGCCGCAAGCGCGCTCGCAGCCGCGTTTGACTGCGCCTGCGCCTCGTTTCGGGCGCCGGGGATGACGACCGAAACGGCCTGCTGCCCAAGGATCCAGGCAAGCGCGAATTGCGACATCGCCACCCCCTCAGGCACCAGCGGACGCAGTTGCTCCACCGCTTCCAGCGCCGTATCGAACGGCACCCCGGCAAAGGTCTCGCCGACATCGAAGGCTTCGCCGTGGCGGTTGAAGTTGCGATGATCGTCGGCGGCAAAGGCGGTGTCACGGGTGATCTTGCCGGACAGGAGCCCTGAGGCGAGCGGCACGCGCACGATTACGCCGACATTCTTCTTGGCTGCCTCGGCGAAGAACAGGTCGTGCGGCCGCTGGCGGAACATGTTGTAGATGATCTGCACGGTCGCGACGCCAGGATACTCGATCGCCTTCAGCGCTTCCTCGACCTTTTCGACCGACACGCCGTAGTGGCGGATCTTGCCCTTGGCGACGAGCTGGTCGAGCGCTCCGAACAATTCAGGTCTGTAGTAGACCTCGGTCGGCGGGCAATGCAGCTGCACGAGGTCGAGCGTTTCGACGCCGAGATTGGCAAGGCTGCGGTCGATGAAGGCCTCGATGTTTTCGCCCGTGTAGCCCTCGGCCACATGCGGGCTGAGCCGCCGGCCGGCCTTGGTGGCGACGAAGGGCTTATCGCCGCTGCGTTCTCTCAGGACCGCCGAGATGATCTTTTCGGAGCGCCCGTCGCCGTAGACGTCGGCCGTGTCGATGAAGGTGACGCCGGCATCAAGTGCGGCGTTGAGCGCACGCTTGCCGTCCGCTTCGCTGACATCGCCCCAGGCGCCGCCGATCTGCCAGGCGCCAAAGCCGATCTCGGAAATGCTGGCCCCGGTCTTGCCGAGAATTCTCGTCTTCATGATGTCGCCTCCTGCTGTGGGTCGATCGTGGGATCGATGACGCGCTTCTATACTGTCTAGCGACGGATCGGACGAGCGCTATTCGTCGAGCGAGACAACCGCCTTGCCGCGACTGAGATCGACGACCATGCCAAGGATTGCCTCTGCCTCGTCCTTGCGCAGGTCTATGGTCAACACCGGGCCCTTGTCGTTGAAGCTCTCGCCGGCGATGGCGACGCCGCGGGCAAGAAGCCGCGCCTTAATCAGCGCCATGTCGGAAAAGTCGATGGCAACGGTCGCGCGCACGGTCTCGATCATCTCGATCTTTTCCGCCGCCCGGAGACAGAGGGCGGCCGTGCCGCCATAAGCGCGCACCAGGCCGCCGCTGCCAAGCAGGATGCCGCCGAACCAGCGGGTGACGACCACGACGACCCCGTCGAGTTCCTGGCCGTCGATGGCGGCGAGGATGGGCTTGCCTGCCGTTCCGCTCGGCTCGCCGTCGTCACTGAAGCGATAGGCCTGGCCGAGGCGCCAGGCCCAGCAATTGTGGTTGGCCGTGGGGTCGGAATTGGAGGCGAGAAAGTCCTTTGCCGCCTGCTCGTCGGCAATGGGTGCGGCTATCGCCACAAAACGGCTCTTCTTGATGTCCTGGCTTGCCGTTTCGATGCGCTTGAGGGTGAACATGGCCGCTTCCGTTTCTTCAGAAGCTGATAGCGGATTGCGGTGAGGGGCGCCACCACGGTTTGGGGCGCGGCGGGTCTGGTCCGGCATCACGCGCCCAATGTACGGGGCCGGCATTGCCTCTCTGCCGTCATTCCTGTGCCTGTCACAGTTGCCAGTCACGGAGCGTCTGCGCCGTGAGAGAAGACTGTCATTGTTGAAACAGCTTATCGCGCCGCCGACGCGGCGCGGCTGGATCCCTGTGACGGGGCACAGGGATGAGGTGGTGGGGAGTTTGGTGTCCTCCCCCCATTAACAGTTGGGGGAAGGGGAACATCCAGTGAGCGACCTTTGATCGGGCTGGCGCCCGTCGACCAGTGGCCCTTATCAGCCGATCGCCATCAGGCTGGCGTTGCCGCCGGCCGCCGCCGTGTTGATCGAGGTCGAGACTTCCTCGAGCAGCCAGTTGAGGCAATAGGCATCGGGGTTCTTGCCGATCTCTTCGGTTGACGACGCCTGGACGAGCACGAGCGGACCCGGCAGGCCTGCGATCGCCTTGCTGACTTCGCGCACGCGCGCACCGTCACCTTCGACGAGCGCGCCGGCGTAGGGACCGTCAGCCGCCCAGTCCTTCGACCAGGAAAGCCGTGCGGTGACGCTTGCCGGCAGGCCCTTTAGCGATGCCTGGAGGCCAGAGGCGGCGTCGATGACGACGGTGTTGCCGGTCGCAAGGGCTGCACCCAGCTGGTGGTAGAGCGCGGTTTCCGTCGCCGGAACGAGCAGCACGCGGCCGCGCGGATGCAGCGCATAGAGGTTGCGCTCGCCGACCGGGCCCGGGAGTTCCGAGATGAGGCCGAGGGCCGAATTGCTGCCAGCGGTGCGGGCGGCTTCGGCCTCGACCTTGGCACCCTTGCCGTCGAGCCACTTGGCGAAATCGAGCAGAGCGGGATCGGTGTGAACCGAGCTGTGCTGCGGCGGAACCGGGGCCGTGGCGACAAGGCGGCCGAGATAGAGCGGGCCACCCGCCTTCGGGCCGGTGCCGGAAAGGCCACGGCCGCCGAAGGGCTGAACGCCGACGACGGCGCCGATGACGTTGCGGTTGACGTAGAGGTTGCCGGCCTTCACCCGCGAGGTGACATGGGCGATCGTCTCGTCGAGGCGCGTGTGCAGGCCGAAGGTCAGGCCATAGCCGGTAGCGTTGATGTCGTCGATCAACCGGTCGAGATCGTCGCGGCGGTAGCGAATGACATGCAGCACCGGACCGAAGACCTCGCGCTTGAGATCCGAGAGCTTGTCGAGCTCGATGATCGTCGGCGGTACGAAGGTGCCCTGTTCGGTCCCGGAGGCCGGGCCAATCTGCTCGACCTTCCGGCCGAGGCCGCGCATCGTTTCGATGTGCTTTTCGATGATGCCCTTGGCTTCCGCGGTGATGACGGGGCCGACGTCGACCGAGAGCCGGTCCGTGCGGCCGATCTTCAGCTCATGCAGGGCGCCCTTCAGCATCGAAAGCGTCCGGTCGGCGACGTCTTCCTGCAGGCAGAGAACGCGCAGCGCCGAGCAGCGCTGGCCGGCGCTGTCGAAGGCCGAGGCGATGACGTCGCCGACGACCTGTTCGGCAAGCGCCGAGCTGTCGACGATCATGGCGTTCTGGCCGCCGGTCTCGGCGATCAGCGGGATCGGCCGGCCGGCCGGCGACAGGCGATCGGCAAGCTGCGCCTGGATCAGGCGTGCGACTTCGGTCGAGCCGGTGAACATCACGCCGGCGATTTCGGGCGCGGCCACGAGCGCGGCACCGATGCGGCCATCGCCGGGCAGGAGTTGCAGTGCTTCGGCCGGGATGCCGGCTTCATGCAGGATGCGCACGCCTTCGGCGGCGATCAGCGGCGTCTCCTCGGCGGGCTTTGCCAGCACCGGGTTGCCGGCGACGAGTGCGGCGGCAATCTGGCCGGCGAAGATCGCCAGCGGGAAGTTCCACGGGCTGATGCAGACGATGGGGCCGAGCGCCTTGTGCGCCGGGCCGAGCGTACGGCGCGTCTGTTCGGCGTAGTAACGCAGGAAGTCGATCGCCTCGCGCACTTCGGCAATCGCGTTCGGCAGTGACTTGCCGGCTTCGCGTGAGATCAGGCCGAGCAGGGTCGGCATGCGCGCCTGCATCAGGTCGGCAGCGCGCATGAGGCAGGCGGCGCGTTCGGCCGGCGACACGGCAGCCCAGCTCGCGGCGGCGTTCGCGGCAAGGGTCGCGGCCTGGCGGGCATCAGCCTCGGACGCCTCGGTGACGGATCCGACGACATCGCGGTGGTCGCCAGGGTTGACGACGGCACGGGTCTCGCCCGAAGCAGGGCCGGTTGCCAGCTGCGGCACGGCCTTCCAGTCGATCGCCGCACTCGCCTGCAGCGCTGCGCTCAGCGATGTCAGGCCGGCTTCGTTGGAAAGGTCGAGGCCGGCGGAGTTGCGGCGCGTCTCGCCGAAGAGGTTGTCGGGAAGCGCGATCTGGTCGTGCGGCGCGCCGACGACCGGCATCGCCCGCACGATCTCGACCGGATCGGCGATCAGCTCGTCGACGGACACCTTCGGGTCGGCGATGCGGTTGACGAAGGAGGAGTTCGCGCCGTTTTCGAGCAGGCGGCGAACGAGATAGGCGAGCAGCGTCTCATGGGTGCCGACGGGCGCGTAGATGCGGCAGGGACGGTCGAGATTGCCCTTGCCGACCACTTCGTCATAGAGCGGCTCGCCCATGCCGTGCAGGCACTGGAACTCGTACTTGCCGACCTTGAAGTCCTTGCCGGCCATTTCGTAGATGGTCGCGAGCGACTGGGCATTGTGGGTGGCGAACTGCGGGAAGATCACGTCGGTCGCTGCAAGCAGCTTCTTGGCGCAGGCGATATAGGAGACGTCGGTGTAGATCTTGCGGGTATAGACCGGGAAGTCTTCGAGACCGTCGAGCTGGGCGCGCTTGATCTCGGCGTCCCAGTAGGCGCCCTTGACGAGGCGCACCATGACGCGGCGCTCGGCGCGGCGGGCAAGGTCGATGATGAAATCGAGCACGAAGGGGCAGCGCTTGCCATAGGCCTGGACGACGAAGCCCATGCCGGCCCAACCGGCGAGGTCCTTGTCGAGGCACAGCTCTTCGAGCAGGTCGAGCGAAAGCTCCAGGCGGTCGGCTTCCTCGGCGTCGATGTTGAGGCCGATGTCGTATTTCTTGGCGATGACGGCGAGCGCCTTCACCTTCGGCAGCAGTTCGGCCATGACGCGCGCGGCCTGCGAACGGGCGTAGCGCGGATGCAGCGCCGAAAGCTTGATCGAGATGCCCGGGCCTTCATAGATGCCGCGGCCGGCCGATGCCTTGCCGATGGCGTGGATCGCCTGCTCGTAGTCGCGGTAGTAGCGTTCCGCGTCGGCAGCGGTGGTCGCCGCTTCGCCGAGCATGTCGTAGGAGTAGCGGAAGCCCTTCTGTTCGAGTGCGCGCGACCGGCGCAGCGCCTCGTCGATGGTCTCGCCGGTGACGAACTGCTCGCCCATCATGCGCATCGCCATGTCGACGCCGCGGCGGATGACCGGCTCACCGCAACGGGCGATGAGGCGGGTGAGTGCTGCCGAAAGGCTGCGGTCGTTGACGGTGGAGGTCAGCTTGCCGGTGACGACGAGACCCCAGGTCGCGGCGTTGACGAACAGCGAGCGACCGCCGCCGATATGCGACTTCCAGTCGCCGTCGGCGATCTTGTCGCGGATGAGCGCGTCACGGGTCGCGGTATCGGGAATACGCAGCAGCGCTTCCGCCAGGCACATCAGCGCCACGCCTTCCTGGCTGGAGAGCGAATATTCCTGCACCAGGCCCTCGACACCGGAGCCCTTGTGCTTGGCGCGCAGCGCCTCGATCAGTTTGCGTGCGGTCTTGGCGGCGGCTGCGCGGGTTGGCGCGTCGAGCGTCGCCGCTTCGATCAGGGCCGGCAGCGCTTCGGTTTCCGGTCGGCGGTAGGCAGCGGTGATCGCCTGGCGCAGCGTGCTTTGCGGCCGGACCGGCGGGGCGAACTCGGCAAACGGAGCCTGCGGCGCGCTCGTCTCTGCAGTGGTCTTGTGAAGCGGTGTCTGGCTCATCGAGCGCTATCCTCCGGGACGCGGTTTTTCAAGGGCGCGGCGCGCCCCCGATCGTGGGCGGAAAATACGCTTCCTTCCGCCGTACATCCATCCGGCAAATTTTGTCTTTGGCGGAATGTTTCACCGTCCCGCGCGCATCACGCCGCAGAGGATGCGGAATGTTGGCGAAACCTCCGGATGATCCATCTGCGTGTTACCTTGGATCCGACCCGATTCAAGGGCGAAAACATGCAGCCGTTCATAAGGCTACAGCGACCTTTGCGCGTCTGAAAAGACGCGCGGCGCTCTCGATCAGGCCGCCTTGCCGAAATGCTTCTCGCGGGCCATCAGGCACTCGTCGTCACCGGGCATGCAGGTACGACAGACGATCGGCCGGATCGCATAGATCTTGCAGCCGACATGGTCGCCGAGCTTGCCGCCGAGTGCCGAGCAACGGTCGTCCTCGCAGCGCATGCCGCCGAGATCGGCGGACACGTATTCCGGCGGGATCAGATCGAGCTCCTCGTCCGTCTCCAGCGAGAAGCGCGGCCAGTCGGCCGAGTAGGCGCAGCAGGCGCCGCAGCTCTGGCAGTCGAAGGTTTCGTCGATGGATGCGGGTTCGGTCATGCGTCAACCTAGCATGAAGGCCGGCGGACCGAAATGGCCCTCAGGCGATGGTCGCATCCCGGCGGGCGATCTCGTAATCTTCCGTGTGCACCAGCACGCCGTCTTCAGTGACGACGGCGATGCCGTAGGCGGCCGGCTCGTCGACGGAGAGGGATGCGTCAGGCGCGTCGAAGGGCATCGGCTGCTGGTGCACAGGGCTCTTGAAGACCGAGAAGGGAATGCCGCGGGATGAGCCGCTGATCGTGCGGTGCACGTGACCGGCAAAGATATGGCGAACGTTGCCGTGCCGCTTGACGAGATTGTAGAACTGGACCTCGTTGGCGAGCCGGATCATGTCCATGCCGGTAAAGCCGGTCTTGTGCGGCGGGTGGTGCATGAAGAGCAAGGCCGGCCTGTCGCCGGCGTCCGCCAGCTGCCGGTCGAGCCAGGCAAGGCGCCTGGCGCAGAGCAGACCCGCATGGCTGTTGGGATAGTCATAGGGTGGTGCAAACAGGGTATCGAGCAGGATGGCGCGACAGTCGGAAAAATCGATCGCCTGCTGCACGAAGCCGTTCTCGTCGGTCGGCGTGTCCGTAAAGCAATCGACGAACACCTCGCGCCTGTCGTGGTTGCCGATGGTGATGGCAACCGGCGGAACGAGCTGGTCCAGCAGGCGCTTCAGGCGCTCGTAGGACGCACCGTCTCCATAATGGGTGAGGTCGCCCGTGAAGATCACCCGGTCGGCGTCCGCATGGTAGCGGTTGACGTGCTCGATGCCGGCGGCGAGGCGCTGGTAGGGATCGAGCCCGATGATCGTCGTGCCCTCGGGCACCATGTGCAGGTCGGTGAAAATGATCAGCTTTGTCATGGACATCCGGGAAATGGGGCTGGCCGTTCGGCCCAAGCTGTCGCGCCGCGTGCAGCGCGTCAAGCGGCAACTTTGGGGTGGTGCGTGATCGGTGAAGGCGGGTTTTCCTTGCGGACCGTGGCGGAAAGGACTAAGGCTGCCCCGTTCTGATATATCAGTCATCGCCGCCAATCGAGTGGCATGGCAAGCCAGTTGGAGAAATGGCATGCGGTGGAAGCGCACGATCCAGTTGCTGGACGTTCATTGCGAAGGCGAGATCGGCAAGGTCGCAATCGGCGGCGTGCCGAAGATCCTGGGCAATTCGATCGCCGAGCAGCTCAACCACATCAATACCGTCGATGACAGCCTGCGGCGGTTCCTGTGTCTCGAGCCGCGGTCCGGCTCGATCGGCTCGGTCAATCTGCTGGTGCCGCCGAAGCGCCCGGAGGCCGATGCCGGCTTCATCATCCTGCAGGCCGACCAGGCGCACGCCATGTCCGGCTCCAACTCCATCTGCGTGACCACGGCGCTGCTTGAATCCGGCATCATCGAGATGAAGGAGCCGGAGACGGTGGTCATGCTCGACACGGCGTCCGGCCTCGTGAAGGCGACCGCCACCTGCCGCGACGGCCGGTGCGAAAAGGTGAAGCTGACGATGGTTCCCGCCTTCGTGCACGAACTCGACGTCGAGGTCGACACGCCGAAATGGGGCAAGATCAAGCTTGATCTGTGCTATGGCGGCATATTCTATGCGCTTGTCGATGTCGGCCAGATCGGCACGACGATCGACAAGGCGAATGCCCGCGAGATCGTCGAGGCCGGCATGATCCTGAAAGATATCGTCAACCGCACGATCCCCGTCGTCCATCCGGAAATCCCGGAGATCAAGGGCGTCGCCTATGTGATGTTCCGCGATGTCGAGGCCGACGGCACCATCCGCACCTGCACCACCATGTGGCCGGGTCGTGTCGACCGCTCGCCTTGCGGCACCGGCAGCTCGGCCAATCTGGCGACGCTGCATGCGCGCGGCAAGGTCAAGGTCGGCGATGTGCTCAAGTCCCGTTCGATCATCGGCTCCGAATTCGAAGTCGGCCTTGAGGGCGTAACGACGGTTGCCGGCCGTGAGGCGATCATCCCGACGATCGCCGGTCGCGGCTGGACCTTCGGCCTGCACCAGGTGGCGCTCGACCCGTTCGATCCGCTCGCCGATGGCTTTGCGCTGACCGATACCTGGGGACCGCAGGCCGGCGAAATCCGCTAGCCGGCCGCCGCTCCCCGAACAATGTCCCAAACGAAAACGCGGGCCGAAGACCTTGATCTCCGACCCGCGTGGCCCTTGGGAGGCGTGTTCGATTACTTGATGCGGCTGGCCTTTGGCAGCATGGCTGTCTCAAACCCATCGCCAGCGCTCATCTCCGCCAGTTTCTCGCCGGCAAAGGCGTCACCCTCGTTGGCGGCCTTGCGGAAGATCGCGCGGGCTGCCGGGATATCCTTGGCGATGCCTTCGCCGGTCTGGAGCATCAGGCCGAGATTGACCATGGCGTCGACATTGCCGCGCTCCGCTGCCAGCCCATACAATTTGGCCGCGGCGCGATTGTCTTCCGGCACGAGCTTGCCCTCGTCGAGGATGACGGCGAGATTGAAGGTGGCGACGTCGTCGCCGGCAAGCGATGCCCGTTTAAACCACTCGACTGCGAGCTTGCCGTTGATCGGCGTGCCCATGCCGTCGCGGTAGGAAACGCCGAGATTGTAGGCGGCGAGAATGTTGCCGGCGGCGGCAGCCTTCTGGTTCAGCGCAAATTCGGTCGTGGTGTCGCCCTGTTCGCCGACGAGAACCGCATAGTTTGTCATGGCCAGCGCATGGCCGTGATCGGCGGCCTCGCCAAGGATGCGCAACGACTGGATCTTCTGTCCGGCCTTGTCGAGGACACGGGCCAGCTGAAACTCGGTGCGGGCGCCGCCCTTCTGGTTATAGGCCTCTCGGCAGGCCGACAGCGCCACGCCGATCTTGATGTCTTCGCTGGCAACGGCCGGGAATGCCGTGTTGCGCTGCAGGTCGAAGATGCTGCCAGCCTCGCGATCGCAGACTTCAACTGCGGAGAGCTCGGCGGCGCGGGCGGAAGGAAGAGCGATTGCGGCAACCGCCAGCAAACTGACCACGGCCAGAAACAGGGCGTTGACGATGCGGGTGCCGGAAATGCTCTTGTCTTGCATGATGCTCTCCCTTCTCTCTTGTCGCCAACCTATCCGGGCTTTCACGATAGGGCTGTTCCGGCGGGAACAGCCGGAAGCCGTAAGCTCTGGCGAAGTGAAGGGGTATGATCGAGCACGGGCGCGCGGCCCGCTTGCATCCGGCGGGACCGGGCTTATCCTTTAGAGGCCGCGATGTTGCGACAGGGAGAGAGACGATGGAAAACCGGGCAACCGCCATGCGGCAGATGCTGGTCAGTCGACGCGCCGTCGTTGGTGGCCTGTTGCTGACGGCAGTCGGCGGCGGTGTCGCCACCTCCTGGGCAAGTCCGATCATCGGCAAGGCGACCGAAGTTCGCGGCGACGTCAGACGCAGGCAGGCCGACAAGGAAGATGCCTTGACGGTGGGCGGTCAGCTCTTCGAGAACGATCGCGTCCACACCAGCGCCGAGAGCTTTGCCACCTTGAACCTTGGCACCGATACGCGCGTCTTGCTCGGTTCGGAGACCGACTTGCTCGTCGACAGTTTCATTGCCGGCCAGGGCGGTACGCTCGAACTCGGGCTCGGCCGCATGGTGTTCGACCGGCCGGAGGGATTGCCCAAGGTCAATGTGGCGGTCCGGACCGCCTTCGGCATGATCGGCGTGCGCGGCACCAAGTTCTTCTGCGGCCCGAGCCGGGCACTTTTTGCCGTCTTCGTCGAACATGGCAGCGTCTCGGTGCAGCGCGGCGGTGTGACGAAGATCGTCGCTGCCGGGCAAGGCGTGGAATTCCATCACCGGGGTGACGCTCCGAGCGATCCCGTCAACTGGGGCGAGGCGCGCATCAAGGAAGCCTATGCGAGCGTTGGCCTGGCGCGTTGATCCGCCACCATCTTCAGCCCTTCGCGATCACGACGGCCAACGCATCATAGCGCAACGCGTACGTCGCAGGCTCGCGATGTACGTTCGGACCAGCGACGGCTGCTTCAGTCCGCAACCGTAAACAGTTCCATCTCCGAAAAGCCGCGGATTTCGTGGATGCCGAGCGAGCGGAGCGGCCTTTTCCCCTCCGCGGACGCGGCCGGCCCGATGCAGATCGCGGTGCCAAGGAACTTGTTGGCTTCCTGAAGCCGGGCCGCCAGATTGATGGCGTCACCATGGGCGGTGTAGTCGAGCTTGCCGCTCGCGCCGACGTCGCCGACCACGGCCGGCCCGGTCTCGACGCCAATTCGTGTCCGGCCGAAGTGGTTGGCCGCAAACTGCGGGCGCCGGCGCATCTCTTCCGTCAGTGCATGGATCGCTTTGGCGCAGTCGATCGCCCTGTCGACGTGTTCAGGAAGATCCTCGGGTGCGTTGAAGAAGGCATGGACAGCATCGCCGACCACCTTGTCGACCATGCCGCCATGTTCGGCCACCAACGCATTGACCTCGGCAAAGTAGATGTCGAGCAGGGCGATGAGTTCGCGCGGCTTCAGCCTTTGCGACAGGGTGGAAAAGCTCTCGATGTCGGTGAAGAGCGCGGTCACCTGGCGCTCCTCGCCGGCCATGCGCGCGAGGCCCGGATTGTCGATATAGCGCGCGACGACCGATTGCGGCAGGTACTGCGAAAATGTCTGGCGGGCCGCCGCTTCCGCGCGCCGCACCCGGGCAAATTGCAGCACGCTCGTCACCGAAAGGACGACCGCCAGCGCCAGCGAAATCCCGACCGCATCGATCAGCCAGCCACTGACGTCATAGATGAGAGCGGCAGCCGCAACGACGGCTGCGATGGCTGCGACCCCGAGCATCGCCGACGCGAGCGGCCGAAGGCGCGTGGCGGCGAAGGCAAGGCCACAGGCGGCGGCAAGAGCGAAGGCCGCTTCTCCGATCGGCAGCCTGCCGTCGCGCTGCGGGATGAAACCGGTGAGGATCGCATTGGCGATGTCGGCGTGGATCTGCACCGACGGTTCGAGCGGCATCGAGGCGCTCGGGCGCAGACCGCCGAGGCTCGGCAGGCTGCTGCCGATGAGCACGAGCTTGCCGGTGAAGCGATCGGCCGGCGCCTTGCCGGACAGAACGTCGGCGGCCGAAAGGGTGCGGCCGGCGAGCTGTTCGGCATCGCTCGCAACGAAGCGCAGGCTGCCGGTTTCGTCGAGCGAAATGACCTGCCCGTCGATGCGCAACCATGCCGGATCGCCCCCGAGGATCGGCGTTCCGCCGCCCCGCATCAGCCGCGTTGCCTCGAGCGAAAGCGTCGGATAGGCGCCGTCGCCGAGGATCGCGTAGGCCTGCACCCGGCGGATGCGCGCATCCTCGTCCCCGACCAGAAACGAGGCGGCCGCAGCGCTTGCCCTGTCCATGAATGCGGCGCAGGAGGTTTCGGCACCGTCGAGAAACCAGAGCTCCGGGGCTGTGAACGGCCGGCTGAGTGCCAGCGGCGGCACCGGGCGTGGCTGTTCCTGGGTCGTGTCGGCGACGAGGAAACCAAGGACGACCGGAACCTTGCCGAGTGCATCGACAAGTGCCGCATTGCCGTTGTCGGTGTCATTGCAATCGGCGCTGAAGACGAAATCGAACGCGACGACCTTGGCGCCTCCCGCCGCGAGCCGCGTCAGGAGATCGGCGGTTGCCGCCCGGTCCCATTCGCCCGAGGGACGCGACTGGTTCGCCTGGCGGTCGATGTCGACGACGACGATGTCTGGCGATTGCGCTGCAGGCAGCCATTGCGTCAGGCTGTCGAAGAACAGCTCGCGCTGTGTTTCCAGCACCGGTTCGGCATAGAGATAGAGAGCGACGGCGACGAGCACGCTTGTCAGGAAACCGCCGGCAAGGGGATTGAGACGGAAACGCCGACGCGGCTCGGAGGCCATGCGGTCTAGTCCTCCTCGGGGTCGGCTATGCTCTGCAGGCGTCCGACCTTGCAGGCGATAATGCCGTCGTTCCTCTTGATCGCGCCGCTCTCTTCCAGCCATTGAATGGCGCGGTTGACCTTGGGCCGGCTTGCGCCGAGCACGCCGGCGATATCGGTCTGGCTCATCGTCAGCCGGAGATTGGCGCTTTCGGGCAACTCATTGCCGTGGATCTGGCGCAGTGTCGCGAGGAAGAAGCGCGCGACGCGGGCATTGAGGTCGTAGAGTGCGATGGTTTCGAGCCGCTCGGTCGTGTCGCGAAGCTGGGCGCAAAGGAAGCGGATAACCGCCTCGGCCGCTTCCCGCCGATTGGTGACGATGTCGAGGAACGGCTTCTTGGCGATGACGTAGCCTTCAGACGCGGTCATCGCCGTCGCGTCGGCAGATCGTGTCTGGCCGTCGAGCACGGCCATCTCGCCAAAGATCGCGCCGGCTTCGTGCTGGCGCAGCATCAGTTCGCGCCCCTGCGGCGTGATCAGCGACAGCTTGATGCGTCCGGAGATGACGACGATCATGTAGTTGCCTTCGTCACCGCGCTGGAAGATCACGGTGCCGGCCGGCCATTTCCGGTAGGTGGCGATGTTGGCAAGTTCGGCGACAGCGTCCTTGTCAAACTCTTCGAAAATCGGAAACGAGCGCCAGAACGCCGGGCTCCTGTTGATTTCATTCATGACATGCCCCCGCGCGGCGTTCCCCTGCCGCGCTGAAATACTTCGCCCAGCCGCCCCGTCGTTGCAACCGAAAAGAACGAATGACCGTCGATGGCGTGCCTCTCCTTGGATCCGGGCACCGTGGCGGGCGCGCGGAGATGAGGTTGACGATCCGCGTTGGTCGTTTCATTTTTGTGAACGATGTGTCGCTCGCGGCGCGGCTAGATGAATTTGAAAATGCTGATACTTCTGTTGCCAACGCATCTTTTCTCACAGGAGTCTTCCATGTCTCAGAATGTTGTCGTCCTCGTCGGACGCGTCCTGCTCTCGATCATGTTCATCATGGCCGGTTTCGGCAAGCTTACCGACCCGTCGGCCACCGCCGGCATGATCACCGGTGCCGGCTGGCCGGCTGCGACGCTGCTCGCCTATCTCGCCGGTGCCTTCGAGCTGGTTGCCGGCCTTGCCGTTCTCGTCGGTTTCCAGACGAAGATCGCCGCTTACCTTTTGGCCGCCTTCACGCTCGTGACCGCCTTCGTCTTCCACAGCGGCGCCATCAATATCCCGACCTTCCCGCCGGAAGCCAACGGTCTGCTCAGCGTCTTCAACGGCCTGATGATGATGAAGAACATCTCGGTCGCTGGCGGCTTCCTCGTGCTTGCCGCCTTCGGTCCCGGCGCCCTGTCGATCGACAAGCGCGGCGCCTGAGGCGCGCATTTCACGTTACAAAATGCAAGGCCCGCCGCTTCGTCGGCGGGCTTTTTCGTCTATGCGCGGTCTCAGGGATAGATCACGCCCTTGCGCAGGATGACGTTGCCGTAGAGCCTCGGCTCGCTGGTCTGCACCACGGTGTGGGCGGCTTTGACCCGCGGGTAGAAATCCGCACCGAGCAGGGGGACGACGCGCCTTGCCGGCTCGTGCCGGCCGCAGCATTCGATGATCTCGCGGTGGACCGGGTCGAGCGCGTTCTTGTCCTGCTTCACCGTCGCGCGGAAGATCGCATCGGGCACGAAATCGTCGATCGGCAGCACGCTGAGGATCGCGTCGAGCACCGGGATCAGGCCATGGCCGTCGAGCCGCACCAGCCGGCGCGCATGTTCCTGACCCGGGTAATTGCCGTCGACCAGCGCGATCTCGTCGCCGTGTCCCATGGCGCGCAGCGTGGCGAGCAGTTCGGGACTGAGGATCGGGTTTAGTCCTTTCAGCATCAGCCGAGCTCCTTGAAGAGAACATTGGTGTCGAGCAGGTAGCGCGAAAACAGCGGCAAGCTGGCGCCGCCGATGGCACGCGCCTGGCTGCCGACGAGGCCTTCCACCAGTTCCGGGACGGTGACGCCCTGCAGGTCGAGGTCGAGAAGCGCCTTGCGGGTGGCCGAAAGCAGCCGCGCCCGCACCCAGGGCGGAAATCCGCCGTCTATGACGACGGCTGAAAAGTCGACGATCGAAACCGCCGAAACCACGGCCTGGGCCAGCGCCGCGCCGCAATCGTCGATCCAGATGTCGAGCGGCTCGCCGAAATCGATCCAGTCGTCGGCCGAGTACCAGAGCGGCCGCGGATCGATGCCGCGTTCACGCAAAAGGTTTTCGAGTACGAAGACCGAGGCGATCTTCAGCAACTGGATGGTCTTGCCGTCCTTGCCCGAGACTGGCAGCGGGCCGACCGCGCCGGCCGTGCCGGTGCGCCCGGAAAACAGCGCCGAGTTCAAGACGATGCCACCGCCGATGAACGAACCGATGTAGAAGTAGACGAAATCCGGATAGCTGGCGCCGACGCCGAAGGCGAGTTCGGCGCCGCAGGCGCTGGTGCCGTCATTCTGGAGGAAGACCGGATAGGCGGTGCGGACGGAGACGGCCGCCTGCAGGTCGATGTCCCGCCACTTGTTCATTTCTTCCCGTGGCGCGCCCACTTCCTCCGCCCAGTTCCACAGCTCGAAGGGTGTGGCGATGCCGACGCCCGCGATCCGCTTGCGCTGGTCGGGCGGCAATTGCTTCTCAAGCTTGTCCATGCCCGAAATGATGAAGTCGACGAGATCGCCGGGCAGCGGATAGGGGTGCACGTGGTGGAGGTGGAGCCGGATGTTGCCGACGAAATCCATCAGCACGAGATCGGCGCTGCGCCGGCCGATCTTGACGCCGAAGGAGTAGACGGCGTCCGGGTTGAGCCGCATCGGCGTCGAGGGCTGGCCGACCCGGCCGCGCACGGGCGCACCCTTGGTGAGCAGGCCGTCGCTCTCGAGCGCCCGCATGATCACCGAAACGGTCTGCGCCGAAAGCCCGGACCGCCGGGCGATGTCGGCCTTGGAAAGCTCGCCGTGACGCCGCACCAGCGACATCACCAGACGCTCGTTATAGGCACGCACGCGCGTTTGATTGGCCCCGCCGCTCGGGTCGATGACCTCAGGTTGCATCGGCCCCTTGTCGGGACCGTCTGTCAGTGACATGCCACCGTCTCCTCCCGTTGGCACACGATCAATCGGGCGGGACGCGGTCAACGCCGCATGCATCTTTCCTCATCCCGCTCTGGTGCCTGCCTGGCGCAGGTCTGTACTTTCCACTTGTGGCCGCTCTGTCAAATGCACCGGCGCTTCGGCGGCCGGCCGTGACGTCGGCCATGGAAGAATGCCACATCGAAATAATAATTCAATTTGATTTATTTATTGACACCCCGGAATTTTAGTGTTTGTTTTTATCTCGGAAGCGTTTGTCGCAGCGGAGGAGAATGCTGCGCCGGCGTGGCCTGGGCCGGTCCGCCGGCACGATTTTCAATCCTTGGGAGGATTTCATGAAGAAGACTGTTCTTTCCGCTGCTTTCGGCGCGCTGTCGCTTGGCGTTGTCTTCGCCATGCCCGCGCAAGCCGCCGATGTTGGCGCCTGCCTGATTACCAAGACCGACACCAATCCCTTCTTCGTCAAGATGAAGGAAGGTGCGACCGCCAAGGCGCAGGAACTCGGCGTGACGCTGAAGTCCTATGCCGGCAAGATCGACGGTGACCATGACAGCCAGGTGGCTGCGATCGAATCCTGCATCGCCGATGGCGCAAAGGGCATCCTGATTGCAGCTTCCGATACCAAGGCGATCGTCGACCAGGTGAAGAAGGCGCAGGAAGCCGGTCTTCTGGTCATCGCGCTCGACACGCCGCTTGATCCGGCAACCGCTGCCGATGCGACATTTGCCACCGACAACCTGCTTGCCGGCAAGCTGATCGGCCAGTGGGCCGCCGCCACCATGGGTGATGGCGCCAAGACCGCCAAGATCGGCTTCCTCGATTTGACGCCGTCGCAGCCGACCGTCGATGTCCTGCGTGACCAGGGTTTCATGATCGGCTTCGGTATTGACCCGAAGGATCCGAACAAGATTGGTGACGAAGATGATCCGCGCATCGTCGGCCACGACGTCACCAACGGCAACGAGGAAGGCGGCCGCAAGGCCATGGAAAACCTTCTGCAGAAGGATCCTGAGATCAACGTGATCCACACCATCAACGAGCCGGCCGCTGTCGGCGCCTACCAGGCGCTCAAGGCTGTCGGCAAGGAGAAGGACGTGCTGATCGTGTCGGTTGACGGCGGTTGCCCGGGTGTCAAATCGGTCGCTGAGGGCGTCATCGGCGCGACCTCGCAGCAGTACCCGCTGGCGATGGCCGCGCTTGGTATCGAGGCGATCAAGAAGTTCGCTGACACCGGTGAAAAGCCGAAGCCTACCGAAGGCAAGGACTTCTTCGACACTGGCGTTTCGCTCGTCACCGACAAGCCGGCCGCCGGCGTCGAATCGATCGACACCAAGGTCGGCACGGACAAGTGCTGGGGCTGAGTGCCCGGCTTTGAACGTCACCACGACACTGTAACGCAAGGGCGGCCCCGGCCGCCCTTCGCGTAAGCGCCGATGTCTTTGACAAGGCGAAGAAAACCGCGCAGCTTTTAAAGAGTGCTATTGCCCGCGTCTTGGTGGGCGGGCTGTGCACGACACCATCGCAACCCCTTGGGAGTGGGGTTCACGGGAGGAAGGTCCATGGGCGAGCCCAACACAGCCGCACAGCCATCTCAGGAATTCGAAAAGGTCCTGGTCAACAGTTCGACGCAGGTCGCGTCGTTCGACACGCATGACAAGACGCCGATCCAGAAGATCCAGCATTTCCTGCACTCGACGCCGGCCGCCGTGCCGTTCATCGTGCTGGTTGCCGCGATCCTGATTTTCGGCATCGCCATCGGGGGCAAGTTCTTCTCGTCCTACACGTTGACGCTGATCCTGCAGCAGATCGCCATTGTCGGCATCCTCGGGGCGGCACAGACGCTGGTCATCCTGACGGCCGGCATCGATCTTTCGATCGGCGTGATCATGGTGCTTTCGGCCGTCATCATGGGCAATTGCGCCGTGACCTACGGCCTGCCCGCGCCGATCGCGATCTTCCTCGGCTTCGTTGTCGGCGGCGCCTGCGGTTTCCTCAACGGTTTCCTCGTCTCCCGCGTCAAGCTGCCGCCGTTCATCGTAACGCTCGGCACCTGGTACGTGATCATGTCGACGAACTTCATCTACTCGGCCAATGCGACGATCCGCGAGGCGGATGTGACGGCCGTCACCCAAATGCTCCACGTCTTCGGCGTCAGCTTCAAGGTGGGCTCCGCCGTCTTCACGCTCGGCGTGGTGATGATGGTCGTGCTGGTGCTCGGCCTCTGGTACGCGCTCAATCACACGGCCTGGGGGCGGCATCTCTATGCCGTCGGCGACGATCCGGAAGCGGCCAAGCTTTCAGGTATCCGCACCAGCCGGGTGCTGCTCAGCGCCTATACGTTGGCGGGCCTGATCGCAGCGCTTGCCGCGTGGGTCTCGATCGGCCGCAACGGCTCGATTTCGCCGTCGGCTGCGGTCACCGACTACAATCTTCAGGCCATTACCGCAGCGGTGATCGGCGGCATCTCGCTCTTCGGCGGCCGCGGTTCGATCCTTGGGACGCTGATCGGTGCGATGATCGTCGGTGTCGTCTCCATGGGTCTCAACATGATGGGCGCCGATCCGCAGTGGAAAGTGTTCCTCACCGGCGTCCTGATCATCACCGCCGTCGCAATCGACCAATGGATCAGAAAGGTAGCAGGCTGATGGCTCAAGAACCCATTCTCACCGCGCGCGGCCTGGTCAAGCGTTACGGCCGGGTCACCGCCCTCGACCATGCCGACTTCGATCTCTATCCCGGCGAAATCCTGGCCGTCATCGGCGATAACGGCGCCGGCAAGTCCTCGATGATCAAGGCGATCTCCGGCGCCATCACGCCGGACGAGGGCGAAATCCGGCTCGAAGGCCAGCCGATCAAGTTCCGTTCGCCGATGGAGGCACGCACCGCCGGCATCGAAACGGTCTACCAGAACCTGGCGCTGTCGCCGGCGCTGTCGATCGCCGACAACATGTTTCTCGGCCGCGAGATCCGCAAGCCCGGGATCATGGGCAAGCTGTTCCGCACACTCGACCGTTCGGCGATGGAACAGAAGGCGCGGGCAAAGCTTTCCGAGCTCGGCCTGATGACGATCCAGAACATCAACCAGGCGGTGGAAACGCTGTCAGGCGGCCAGCGCCAGGGTGTGGCGGTGGCGCGTGCGGCAGCCTTCGGCTCCAAGGTGGTGATCATGGACGAGCCGACCGCAGCCCTCGGCGTCAAGGAAAGCCGGCGGGTGCTGGAACTGATCCTCGACGTGCGCTCGCGTGGTCTGCCGATCGTCTTGATCTCGCACAACATGCCGCATGTATTCGAGGTGGCCGACCGCATCCACATTCATCGGCTCGGCAAACGGCTCTGCGTCATCAACCCGAAGGAGCACACGATGTCGGACGCCGTCGCCTTCATGACTGGGGCGAAGGAGCCGCCGCGCGAGGCGCTCGCGGCATGAACGTCGAGCCGATCGCAAGCGAAATCCTGAAACGGGCGGCCGATGCTGCCCGTTTCGTCGTCGCCATTGCCGGGCCGCCCGGTGCCGGCAAGTCGACGCTGGCCGAGGGGCTCGCCGAGGCCCTGGTCGCCCGCGGCGAGAAGGCGGCGGTGCTGCCGATGGACGGTTTCCACATGGACAATGCGGTGCTGGAAGAAAAGGGTCTGCTGCCGCGCAAGGGCGCGCCGGAGACTTTCGACGTCAGGGCCTTCCTGTCGACAATAGCGGCGGTGCGCGCCAACGATGGCGAAGTGCTTGTCCCGGTGTTCGACCGTTCGCGGGAACTGGCGATCGCGTCCGCCCGGATCGTGGCGTCGGAGACGCGCATCGTCCTCGTGGAGGGCAACTATCTGCTGCTTGACGAGGCACCGTGGAACGGGCTTGAGGGCGCCTTCGACTTCACGATCTTCATCAATCCCGGTGTCGAGGAGCTGGAGCGGCGGCTTCTGAAGCGCTGGTTCGATCACGGCTATGACGAGGAGGCGGCCAAGCGCAAGGCGTTCGGCAACGACATCCCGAATGCGCATCGCGTGGTCGACCATCAGCGGCGCGCGGATCTGGTGCTTGCGGATTTCTGAACGATGGTCGGATTGCGGATTGTCTTCCCGGGCGCATTGGTGTTATCGAGACGCGGTTCCACCACATGAGTAACCGCCCGTCACCCGCACCTGCCGGCTGCACAGCCGCGCGCGCGGATCGGGCGCGAGCACCGCAGAGGGGTACATGCACGCGGCTTCCGCCTGCATCCCGCTCGGACCTAGGAGAACGCTGACCATGCAAGACCTCGTTATCCGCCGGCCGGATGATTGGCACCTTCACCTGCGCGACGGCGACATGCTGAAGGGCGTCATCGCCGATACCAGCCGCCACTTCGCCCGCGCGATCATCATGCCCAACCTGGTGCCGCCCGTCGTCACCACCGCAGACGCTTCGGCCTATCGCGAGCGCATCGTTGCTGCGATCCCCGCCGGCGACCGCTTCGAGCCGCTGATGACGCTCTACCTCACGGCAGGTACAAACCCAGACGATGTCGAGGCCGGTCACCGCAGCGGTCTCGTCAAGGCCGTCAAGCTTTATCCGGCAGGTGCGACAACCAATTCGCACAGCGGCGTTCGCAATATCGATGAGGCCATGCCGGTGCTGGAACGCATGGCGAAGATCGGCCTGCCGCTCTGCGTGCACGGCGAAGTGACGTCCGCCGACGTCGATATCTTCGACCGCGAGGCGGTGTTCATCGAGACCGTGCTCGACCCCTTGCGCAAGCGGTTGCCCGAACTCAAGGTGACGATGGAGCACGTCACCACCAAGGACGGCATCGACTACATCAAGGCATCGAAGGCGAACCTCGCCGGCTCGATCACCACCCATCACCTGATCATCAACCGCAACGCCATCCTCGTCGGCGGCATCAAGCCGCATTATTACTGCCTGCCGGTCGCCAAGCGCGAAAACCACCGACTGGCGCTGCGCGCTGCTGCCGTCTCCGGTGACAAGCGCTTCTTCCTCGGCACGGACTCGGCCCCGCATGTCGACCCGCTGAAGGAATGCGCCTGCGGCTGCGCCGGCATCTACACCTCGATCAACACCATGAGCTGCCTGGCGCATGTGTTCGAAGAAGAGGACGCGCTCGACAGGCTCGAGGCCTTCGCGTCGCTGAACGGTCCCGCCTGGTATGGCCTGCCGGTCAACGAAGAGACGATCACGCTCCGCAAACAGGCCGAAGCCGTCGCCTATCCCAAGAAGATCGAGACCGGCGCCGGTCCGGTCACCGTTTTCGATCCGATGTTCCCGCTGCACTGGGCTGTTGTCTGAAGGAGAGTTTGATGTTTTCCAACGCGTTCACCGACAAGGCCGTCATGGCCGAGCTGGTCGCCAAGATGCTCTGGGAGATCAAGGCCGTGCACTTCAGCGCCGACAAGCCCTACAAGCTGTCGTCGGGCATGGCGAGCCCCGTCTATATCGACTGCCGCAAGCTGATCTCCTATCCGCGCATCCGCTCGGCGGTGATGGATTTCGCTGCCGCAAGCATTCTGCGCGAAGCCGGTTTCGAGCAGTTCGACGTGGTCGCCGGCGGTGAAACCGCGGGCATTCCCTTTGCCGCCATGCTGGCCGAGCGCCTCGGCCTGCCGATGATCTACGTGCGCAAGGCCCCCAAGGGCCACGGCCGCAACGCCCAGATCGAAGGGCACATGCCCGAGGGCGCCCGCGTGCTCGTGATCGAGGATCTGACCACGGCCGGCGGCTCGATGTTCAAGTTCATCGATGCCATTCGCGCTGCCGGCGGCATCGTCGACCACGGCATTGCGCTCTTCTACTACGACATCTTCCCCGAAGCGGTCGGCGAAATGAAGGGCAAGGGCGTCGATCTGCACTGGATCGCCACCTGGCGCAACGTGCTTGCGGTCGCCCGCGAGCAGAAGCTGTTCGACGAGAAGACGCTGGGTGAAGTCGAGGCTTTCCTCAACGCCCCGCTCGCCTGGTCCGGGCGCAACGGCGGCGTCAGCGCCCTGGCGTAATATCCGGCAGGCCCCGGCCATGCCGGGGCCTCGCCATTCCGAGCTACCGTTTTTAAATCGATTGAAATCCATTGAGGAGGAAGAGCCGATGATCGTATGTTGCGGTGAAGCACTGATCGACATGCTGCCGCGGGATACGACCGCGGGCGAGAACGCCTTTGCGCCCTATGCCGGCGGGGCGATCTTCAACACCGCCATCGCGCTCGGTCGCCTCGGAATACAGACGGGCTTCTTCACCGGCCTTTCCGACGACATGTTCGGCGATATCCTGCGCGAGACACTGAAGGCGGCGAATGTTGATTTCGGTCCGTGCGCCACCCTCTCGCTGCACACGACGCTCGCCTTCGTCAAGCTGGTCAACGGCCACGCAAGCTACGCCTTCTTCGACGAAAACACCGCCGGCCGCATGATTACATCGGAGCACCTGCCAGCGCTCGGCGACTTCTGCGAGGCGCTGCACTTCGGCGCGATCAGCCTGATCCCCGAGCCCTGCGGCTCGACCTACGAGGCGCTGATGACGCGGGAGCACGCAAAGCGCGTCATCTCTTTCGACCCGAACATTCGTCCCGGCTTCATCAAGGACAGGGACGCCCATCTCGCCCGCATGAACCGGATGGCGGCGATGTCCGACATCATCAAGTTTTCCGACGAGGATCTTGCCTGGTTCGGCATGGAAGGCAGCCATGATGATCTGGCTGCCGAATGGCTGAAACGTGGACCGAAGCTGGTGCTGGTGACCAAAGGCGCCGATGGCGCCGTCGGCTACACCGCACGCCACAAGGTCGAGGTGGCGGGCGAGCGCGTGACGGTGGTCGACACGGTCGGCGCAGGCGATACCTTCGACGCCGGCGTGCTGGCGTCGCTGAAGCTTGCCGGTCTGCTCACCAAGGCCGATGTCGCCGATCTTGGCGAAACCGCCGTTTACAATGCGCTGGCGCTCGGCGCCAAGGCGGCGGCCGTGACCGTTTCGCGCGCCGGCGCCAACCCGCCGTGGAAACACGAAATCGGGCTCTGAGCCTTACGGGCCTTCCTCAGTTTCGGGGCGATACTCCAGAATATCGCCCGGCTGGCATTCGAGCACGGCGCAGATCTTCTCCAGCGTGTCGAAGCGCACGCCCTTTACCTTGCCTGATTTCAACAGCGAGATGTTTTGCTCCGTGATGCCCACCTGCTCGGCGAGGTCACGCGAGCGGACTTTGCGCTTCGCCAGCATGACATCGAGATTGACGATAATCGGCATCCGTCAGACGAAGCTCCTGTTTTCGTCTTCCACCCCAGATGCGATGACCATGACATGTCCAAGGCCGACGACGAGGCCGGCCATCAACAGCACGATGATCGTCCCGCCGCTGATATCGAAGGCGACCGCATGTCCTGATGCACCCGGATTGTCGTAGGTGACGGCGAGAATGCCGATGCCGTTGCTGACCGTCATGCATAAGGCTCCCGCAAGCGCTGTCAGCCCGACGCGACGCAAGAGCACGCCGTTGCGGCCGGAGAGGATTTCTCCGCGCTGGAAACTGTCGAAAAGCTGCCAGGCGAAGGCGAGGCCGGCAATGACCAGCGCGTTGTTGATGGCGGTCAGGAAGACGACGGTCGCGATGGCACGGTAGGACAGGGTGATGATCTCGACGCGTGGAAAGACGACGTCGCGAATGCCCTGCTCGAAGCCCTGCCGGTCGAAAAAGATCTGCCAATGTCCGTAAACGACGGCCGAGCAGAACACTGCTCCGCACAATACGATCATCAGCTTCATAATGCGGCTGAGCTTTCGCAGCCTCTCGGCGCTCTCCGTCATGCAAATTCCTTTATCGTTTGACTTGCATTTTTATCGTAAAACAATAAATATTTCTCGTCAATTGTGATTTTGGTGATGCTGCGTGCCGCTTCGTTTTTTCAAGAATCCCTGTCTTTTCCTGCTGTTGAACGCCCTTGCGGCCTGCGCTGCGCTGAATGTCGGTTCCATCGACGCAGTGACGAAACGCGACCCGACGACGGCCGATCCGGCCGATCTGCGCGTGGCGATCATCGTGCCGAAAGAGCTGGTCCTAAGACGTGGCGACGCGACGCTCGGGCTTTCCAGGCGGGAGGCAGGCTTGGATACGGAGAATCTCGCCTGGTCGCTCGACGTACAGGCGGGCGGCGCGTCCGATCGTTCCGTAAAGGACAGTGTGTCTTCGGGAGAGGCGCTCTACGTTCTCGCGCTGACCGGGGCGGATGCCGTTCGTCTGCGGGAATTCCAGCGGAAGAGCGCGGCCGGCAAGCCCGCAGAGCGCGGCAGCCTTTCGGTCAATTTTTCCGGCGGCTGCTGGCGCGGCCCTTTCCCGGCCGGGCGCAAGGTGACGATCAACCTATGGATGCAGACAGCGCCGGGCGCGGACTATTTCCCGGTGCTGTCGAACCTTGATCTGATGCGTGTGCTGAGCCAGGCAAAGGTTACGGCGCTACCGGCGTGCACGGCGTGAACCGGGGAGGGCGAAACGCGCCTCCCCGCACGGACGATGGTCAGCGTGCCGCCTTCAAGAGAGCCGCAACAAGGCCCGCCGTCGAGCTGTCGTGTCCCGCAGCGCTTTCCTTGCCTTCGACCACCGGCAGCAGGCCGGTCGCCAGTTCCTTGCCAAGCTCCACGCCCCATTGGTCGAAGGAGTTGATGTTGAAGAGGGCGCCTTCGACGAAGACGCGGTGCTCGTAAAGCGCGATCAGGCGGCCGAGCGCGAAGGGGTCGAGCTGGTCGTAGACCATCGTCAGCGACGGACGATTGCCGGTAAAGACGCGGTGCGGCGCGATTCTGTCGGCCTTGGCGTCTGCCATGCCCTTGGCGGTCAGCTGCGCCTTGGCTTCGGCGAGCGTGCGGCCCTTCATCAGCGCTTCGGACTGCGCCAGGCAATTGGCGATCAGCAGTTCGTGCTGGTGGCGCAGGTTCTTCTCATGGCCATTGGCGGCGATCATGAATTCGGCCGGAATGGTGTCGGTGCCCTGGTGGATCAGCTGGTAGAAGGCGTGCTGGCCGTTGGTGCCGGGCTCGCCCCACACGACCGGTCCGGTCGAATATTCGACCGGGGTGCTGTCGAGCGTCACAGCCTTGCCGTTCGATTCCATGTCGAGCTGCTGCAGGTAGGCCGGGAAGCGCGACAGGCGCTGGTCGTAGGGCAGGATCGCGCGCGAGGGATAACCAAGGACGTTGCGGTGGTAGAAGCCGATAAGGCCGAGCAGCACCGGGATGTTCTGGCGCAGCGGTGCCGTGCGGAAGTGCTCGTCGATGGCGTGGCCGCCATCGAGGAAACGACCGAAATTCTCCTTGCCGATGGCGATCATCAGCGGCAGGCCGATGGCCGACCAGATCGAATAGCGACCGCCGACCCAGTCCCAGAAGCCGAAGACGCGGGCCTGGTCGATGCCGAAGGAGGCGACCTTGTCGAGCGCCGTGGAGACGGCGGCGAAGTGATGGCCGACCGCGGCCTCGCCGAGCTTGCCGGCGATGAAGGCGCGGGCAGTTGCGGCATTGGTCATGGTCTCGATGGTGGTGAATGTCTTCGAGGCGACGATGAACAGGGACGTTTCCGGATCGACCAGCTTCAGCGTGTCGGCGATGTGGGCGCCGTCGATATTGGAGACGAAGTGCAGGCGCGGCCCGTCATGGAAAGGGGCAAGGGCGAGGGTGGCCATCACGGGGCCGAGGTCTGAACCGCCGATGCCGATGTTGATGACGTCGGTGATCTTCTTGCCGGTCGCACCTTTGAGCGCGCCCGAGCGGATGCCGTCGGCAAAGGCGCCCATGGCGGCTAGCACGCCATTGACGTCAGGCATCACATCCTTGCCATCGACGATGACCGGCTTGTTGCCGCGGTTGCGCAGCGCCGTGTGCAGCACGGCCCGCTCCTCGGTGATGTTGATGATGTCGCCGCGGAACATCGCGTCACGCTTTTCCTCGACCTTGGCGGCCTGGGCGAGCGCTTCGAGCCCGTCGAGCACCTTGTCGTTGACGGCGCATTTCGAATAGTCGAACAGGAGGTCGCCGAGCGTCGTGCTGAAGCGCTGAAAGCGCGTCGCATCGCTGGCGAAGGCAGCGCGGATATCGGTTGCGTTGGTCTCAGAGGCGGTTGCTTTGAGTTGATCGACAAGCGCTTTCATCGCGGGACTCCTTGGTCGGACAGTGTGTCGGACAATCGCCTGCGTAGCTATTCGCTTTAAGCCACTCAAATCAAGCCCGCAAAACCGCCAAAGCGGCGGTTTTCAGGATTTTTTAAATCGTTTGAAATTCGCAGTACTTTACCCGCGAAGGTCCTTGCGCAGGATCTTGCCGACATTGGTTTTCGGCAGTTCGGTGCGGAACTCGACAAAACGCGGACGCTTGTAGTTGGTGAGGTTGGCAGCGCAATGGCGCTTGACTTCCTCTTCCGTCAGCGACGCGTCCTTCTTCACCACGAACAGCTTCACCGCCTCGCCGGAATGTTCGTCCGGGATGCCGATTGCCGCGCATTCGAGAATGCCGGGGTGGGTCATCGCCACCTCCTCGATCTCGTTCGGGAAGACGTTGAAGCCCGAGACCAGGATCATGTCCTTCTTGCGGTCGACGATCTTGACGTATCCGTCGGCATTCATGAAGCCGATGTCGCCGGAGCGGAAGAAGCCGTCGGGCGAGATCGCCTTGGCGGTTTCATCGGGCCGCTGCCAGTAGCCGGACATCACCTGCGGGCCACGGATGCAGATCTCGCCGACCTCGCCGACAGCCAGCGTATTGCCCTGGTCGTCGCGGATCTCGACGTCGGTCGAGGGGATCGGCATGCCGATCGTACCGGTAAATTCCGTGGCGTCGAGAATGTTGGCCGTTGCCACCGGCGAGGTCTCCGACAGCCCGTAGCCTTCGGCGATCGAGCAGCCGGTCATCTGTTTCCAGCGTTCGGCGACCGGCCTCTGAATGGCCATGCCGCCGCCGAAGGTCAGCATCAGCGACGAGAAGTCGAGCTTCTGGAACTCCACATTGTTCATCAGCGCGTTGAACAGCGTGTTGAGGCCGGGGAAGACATTGGTCTTGTACTTGCCCAGTTCCTTGACGAAGCCGGGAATGTCGCGCGGATTGGGGATCAGGATATTGTTGCCACCGGTGGCAAGGCCCATCAGCGAATTCACCGTCAGCGCGAAGATGTGGTAGAGCGGCAGCGCGCACATGAAGACGAGATTGTCCGGCCGTGCTCTCGAGCGGAACGCCGTCTCGAACCAGATTTCCATCTGCGCCATGTTCGACAGCAGGTTCGAGTGGGTCAGCGTGGCGCCCTTCGAAACCCCGGTCGTGCCGCCAGTATACTGCAGGAAGGCGACATCGCTCGGGGCGACGTTCGGCTTCGTCAGCTGGGTGCGCCCGCCCTTGGCAAGCACGTCCCTGAACGAGAGGTGGCCGGGGATCGACCAGGCGGGAACGAGTTTCTTGACGCGGCGCACCACCAGGTTGACGATCGCGCCCTTGAGGCCAAGCATGTCACCCATCGTCGCGACGACGACGTGCTTGACGGCGGTCTTTTCGACCACCTGCTGCACCGTGTGCGCGAAGTTCTCCAGAACGAAGATCGCCTTGGCGCCGGAATCGGTCAGCTGGTGCTGCAACTCACGCGGCGTATAGAGCGGGTTGACGTTGACCACGGTGAAGCCGGCGCGCAGGATCCCGTAGACGATCACCGGGTTCTGCAGGATGTTCGGCATCATCACCGCGACCCGGTCGCCCTTGGCAAGGCCGAGGGACTGGAGCCAGGAGCCGATCCGGGCGGACTGGGCGTTGAGGTCGGCATAGCTGAGCGTCTTGCCCATGCAGGTAAAGGCCGGGCGGTTCGAATAGCGGGCGACGGCATGATCGAAGAATTCGCCGATCGATTTGTAGGGCAGGGGGCCGATCTCGGCCGCAATTCCGGTCGGATACGACTTCAGCCAGATCTTGCCTGGGCTGATACCCGCGTGTTGTGTGCTGACTTCCGCCATGACCTCTCTCCCTTGGTCGCCACAGGCTGGCCTGCTCGCGGCCTGAGAAAATCCCTCCCGATCCTCTCATGCCGATGAAGATGATGCTTTTGCGACACCTCTTCAAGCTGAGATTCGGGATTATATAACTTTGACGTAAACGTCAACCGAGCTTACGGTTAACCGGCGCCGCCGACGCCTGCGAAAAAGTATGACGAGAACGGCAAAAGCTTTGCGTGTCGCCGGAAAAGCCTGTATTGCATTGCAGCATATTCCGGTTGGTCCAAGCCAACGTCCGCCGACATTTCCCCCAGGTTTTTCTCCGCTCCACGTGGGCCGGACGACGCTGGTCATTGCCCATGAGTGAGCCCATGTCTGACGAAGCCCTTTCCTCCTCCATCGCGCCGCGCCGCGCCCGCGTTTCTGCCGCCGAAGTGGCGCTTGCGGTTGGCGGCTTCGGCATCGGCACCGGCGAATTTGCCATCATGGGGCTTCTGCCGCAGGTGGCCGACGACGTCGCGGTTTCGGTGCCCAGGGCAGGCGCCGTCATCAGCGCCTATGCGCTTGGCGTCGTCGTCGGCGCGCCGCTGATTGCGGTGCTCGCCGCCCGCTTCTCGCGCTTCCGCCTGTTGCTGGCACTGATGCTGATCTTCGCCATCGGCAATTTCGCAAGCGCGATGGCGCCCGATTTCTACACCCTGGTCGCCGCCCGCTTCTTCGCCGGTCTTCCCCATGGCGCCTATTTCGGCGTTGCCGCCCTGGTCGCCGCCGGCCTTGCAGCTCCCCACCAGCGGGCGCGCGCCGTCGGCCGGGTGATGATGGGGTTGACGATCGCGACCCTTTTCGGCACGCCGCTCGTTGCCTGGTTCGGCCAGGCGCTTGGCTGGCGCTCGGCCTTTGCGATCGTCGGCGCGATCAGTCTCTTGACCATGGCGCTCACCTTCGTCCACGTGCCGCGCGATGCCGGCAATCCGAAAGCGACGCCGCTTCGCGAACTGAGCGCCCTCGGCAAGCTGCAGGTCTGGCTGATGCTCGGCATCTGCGCCATCGGCTGTGGCGGTATGTTCGCGGTCTTCAGCTACATCACGCCGGCCCTGACCGAGGTGGCGGGCGTTTCGCTCGCCAATGTGCCGATCATGCTGTCGGTGTTCGGCGCGGGCATGATCCTCGGCAACATCGTCGGTGCGCGGCTCGCCGACTGGGCGCTGCTGCCAGCGATCGGCATCGCCATCGCCTTCAACATCTTCGCCTATGTGCTGTTCTATTTCACCATGGGCAATCCGTGGATCGCCATCCTCAACGTTCTCCTCATCGGCGGCGGTTTCGCGGTCGTGCCCGGCGTGCAGACACGATTGATGGACGTGGCCGGCGAGGCGCAGACGCTGGCGGCAGCACTCAGCCACTCCGCCTTCAACCTTGCCAACGCGCTCGGCGCCTGGCTTGGCGGCGCGTCGATCGCTGCCGGCTACGGCTGGACGTCGACCGGCCTCGTCGGCGCGATCCTCGGTGTTGCCGGTTTCGGCATCTTCCTCGGGTCGGTTTTCGTCGACCGTGCCCAGGCGGCAGGCATGCACGCCAAACCTGCGGCGGAATGACCGAACCCCGGAAAGAAAGCCACGGGATCTTGATCCCCCCTATATTTTTCTGTCATCTCCCGCCGCTAGCGTCGCTTCCGGCCCTGAAACTACCGTAAAGCAGGGGCAAAGGGCAGCGCGTGGCGCCTGAGAGGCTGGCAAGGCCTCGGGTTTGTTGTAAACTCGTCGAAAGACGGAGGATCATTGGTGCAGTTGGGCAATCGCGAACGAGAAAACTTTGCCGTGGAGCCGCGGCTCCTCGGTCAGACGGCGATTTCGCGCCATGCCCTCGTCGGACCCATGACCGCCGCGCGCTGGATGCTGGTCTTCGTTCTGCTTGCCGGTGTTTACTTCTTCCACGGTTTCGTCGTGCCGGTGCTGGCTGCGGTCGTCATCGGTTTTGCCAGCTGGCCGATCTATCGCCGGCTGCTTGCAGCCGTGAACGGCAACCGTACGCTCGCTGCGACCATCGCCATCGTCAGTGTCGTTTCCTTCATCGTCGTGCCGATCTCGATCGCCGCGGTCTACGCGGTCGACGAAGTGCGCGACTGGGTGGTCTGGGCCGTCGAAACCAATGCCAATGGCGCGGTCGTACCCGCCTGGCTCTCGAGCATTCCGATCGCCGGCGTCTGGCTCGGCGAGCAGTGGGTGAAGCATGTCGGGCATCCCGGCGCACTCGGCGAACTCGTGCAGCTGGTCAGCGGATCCAACATCGGCAACATCTATCGCGGCGTGCTCGTCGTCGGCGCCTCGACGTTCCATGCCTTCCTGACCTTGCTGTTCATGCTGATCACGCTGTTCTTCGTCTATCGTGACGGACAGTCCTTCTCCGGCCAGCTCGACCGCCTCGGCGAACGTATCTTCCCGATGCGCTGGGAGCGGCTGTCGCGCGTCGTGCCGTTGACGATCAGCTCGACGGTCACCGGCATGGGCATCATCGCAATCGGCGAGGGCATCGTGCTCGGTGTCGCCTACTGGCTGGCCGGCGTGCCGTCGCCGGTCACGCTCGGCATCATCACCGGCCTGATGGCGTTGATACCGGGCGGTGCGCCGCTTTGCTTCACGCTGGTCTCGGTCTATCTGGTCGCCAGCGGCTCGCCCATTCACGGCATGGCGCTCTTCACCTGGGGCACGACCGAGCTCTTCATCGTCGACAAGACCCTGCGTCCGCGCCTTGTCGGCGGCCCGATCAAGCTGCCGTTCCTGCCGACCTTCTTCGGCCTTGTCGGCGGCGTGAAGACCATGGGCTTCCTCGGTCTCTTCGTCGGCCCGGTGCTGATGGCGCTGCTCGTTGCCATCTGGCGCGAGTGGATGCGCGAAGTCACCGCTCCGACCGAAACGACGGTCAACCACATCATCAAGGGCTGAGGCGAAGACGTCTCGGCCGCTGCCGTCGAGCCCACCTGCGTGACGTCAAAACGGCGATAGCAACATCTGTCTTGCCTGGCGCAGGTTCGCCGCAGCGCGCCGAATTTCCGGATGTCCTGCCACCCGACCGCTTCGGGTCCGGCCGTTGAACACGCCCGCCCGCCGTGCGGGTGACCGGTCCCCTTGAAGGCACCACGAGCGGGCCGCCGGGCGTCTTTACACTTTCCTTATGCCCCCTCCCAACCATCGCAATCGATAATTGACCCGCTGAGGATGCAAGATCCGGACTTCAACAGTCCGGAGAATTCGCATGTCCGATGTTCTTTTCCTTGCCGCCGGCATCGGCGGCTTTGTCGTGTTTGCGCTTTATGCGCGCGCGCTCAGCCGTCTCTAGGAGGCCCCGATGTTCGAAGCCCTGATCGGTCTTGCCGTCGCCGTCGCCCTTGCGGCCTATCTCGTCGTCACCCTCGTTCGCCCGGAACGGTTCTGACGCCCTAGCCAACCAGAAGCGGTCACAGTGAGTTTGGGCCGATGCGGCCCAAAGTCGTTGTGATCCAGCGGAGAAATCCTCATGTCTATCATCGGGTGGCTGCAGATCAGCCTCCTCTTCATCGCCGTCCTGATCGTCATCAAGCCGCTGGGGCTTTACATGGCGCGGGTCTTCTCCGGTGAACGCAACGTCTTTTCGCCTGTCCTTGGTCCCGTCGAGCGCGGTCTCTACCTCGCCGCCGGCGTCGATCCGAAGAAGGAACAGGGCTGGCTCGCCTATACGATGTCGATGCTCGCCTTCAGTCTTGCCGGCTTCGTCTCGCTCTTTGCGATCCTGAGGCTGCAGGCCTATCTGCCGATGAACCCTCAAGGGTTCGCCGGCATGCCGTCCGACCTTGCCTTCAACACGGCGGTCAGCTTCGTCACCAACACCAACTGGCAGAACTACGGCGGCGAAACCACACTCAGCCATTTCAGCCAGATGGCCGGGCTGACCGTTCACAACTTCGTGTCGGCCGCGACAGGCATTTCCATGGCCCTTGCCGTCACCCGTGCCTTCGCCCGCTCGAACGCCTCGACGGTCGGAAATTTCTGGGTCGATCTCACCCGTTCGACCCTTTATGTCCTCTTGCCGATCGCCGTCGTCATGGCGCTCGCCATGGTCTGGACTGGTCTGCCGCAGACCTTCAACGCCGATCTGACTGCAACGACGCTTGAGGGCGCCAAGCAGACGATTTCGCTCGGCCCAGTCGCAAGCCAGGAGGCGATCAAGCAGCTCGGCACCAATGGCGGCGGCTTCTTCAACGTCAATGCCGCCCATCCGTTCGAGAACCCGACGGCTTTTTCCAACTACCTCAACATCTTCGCGATGCTTTCGATCTCCGCGGCGCTGGTCTACGCCTTCGGCCAGATGGTCGGTAACCGCCGCCAGGGCTGGGCCTTCATCGCCGTTACGGGTGTCCTCCTGATTTCGGGCGTCGCGATCGTCTACTGGGCGGAAGCGCAGGGCAATCCGATCCTGACCGCGCTCGGCCTCGATGCCGCCCAGGGCAACATGGAAGGCAAGGAAGTCCGCTTCGGCCAGGCGATGACGGCGCTCTATGCGGCAGTCACAACCGGCCTGTCGGACGGCGGTGTCAACGGCATGCACGGCTCGCTGACAGGTCTCGGCGGTCTCGTGCCGATGTTCCTGATGCAGCTCGGCGAGGTTCTTCCCGGTGGCGTCGGCTCCGGTCTCTACGGCATGGTGGTCTTTGCCATCCTTGCCGTCTTCGTCGCCGGCCTGATGGTCGGCCGTACGCCGGAATTGCTCGGCAAGAAGATCGAAAGCCGCGAGATGAAATACGCGATGTTCGCGGTCCTCATCCTGCCGGTGACGATCCTCGGCTTTGCCGCCGTCTCCGCCATGCTGCCCTTTGCCGTCGCAAGTATCGGTACCGCCGGCCCGCACGGCCTGTCGGAAATCCTCTATGCCTTCACGTCGGCTGCCGGCAACAACGGCTCGGCTTTCGGCGGCCTCACCGGCAACACGCCCTGGTACAACACGACGCTGGGTCTCGCGATGCTGCTCGGCCGCTTTGCTTACGCCATTCCGGTCATGGCGATCGCCGGCTCGATTGCGGTCAAGACCCGTGTTCCGGCCTCCAAGGGCACGTTCCCGACCGACACGCCGCTCTTCATCGGCCTGCTCGTCGGCATCATCCTCATTCTCGGCGGGCTGCAGTTCTTCCCGGCGCTCGCTCTTGGTCCCATCGTCGAGCATTTCTCGATGCTTGCCGGTCAGACCTTCTAAAGGAAATCGACATCATGTCTTCCAAACCCGTCGCTCCGAGTTTTCTGGACCCGGCCATCCTGCTGCCGGCGATCAAGGCGGCCTTCGTCAAGCTCGATCCGCGCCAGCTGGTGCGCAATCCGGTGATCTTCGTCACCGAGGTTGTCGCCGCCGTGGTCACCTTGCTCTTCATCCGCGACATCGCCACCGGCACGGGCAGCCCGCTGTTTTCCGGGCAGATTGCCGCCTGGCTGTGGTTCACGGTGCTGTTCGCCACCTTTGCAGAGGCCGTCGCCGAAGGGCGCGGCAAGGCGCAGGCCGACAGCCTGCGCCGCACCAAGTCCGAACTGACGGCCCGTAAGCTCGTCTCTGCCGAAGGTCGCGAAACCCAGACGATCCCGGCAACCTCGCTGAAGGTCGGCGACATCGTGCTGGTCGAGGCCGGCGAACTGATCCCCGGTGACGGCGAAGTCGTCGAGGGCGTCGCCTCGGTCAACGAAAGCGCTATCACCGGTGAATCCGCGCCTGTCATCCGGGAGTCGGGCGGCGACCGTTCGGCCGTTACCGGCGGCACCCAGGTGCTCTCCGACTGGATCAAGATCCGCATCGCGGTTGCGCCCGGCAACACCTTCGTCGACCGCATGATCGCGTTGATCGAAGGCGCCCAGCGCCAGAAGACCCCGAACGAGATCGCGCTCTCGATCCTGCTTTCGGGCCTGACGCTGATCTTCCTCGTCGCCGTCGTTACCCTTTGGGGCCTTGCCGGCTACTCTGGCACCGTGCTTTCCGTCACCGTGCTCGCCGCCCTGCTCGTGACGCTGATCCCGACCACCATCGGTGGTCTGCTGTCGGCGATCGGCATTGCCGGCATGGACCGTCTGGTGCGCTTCAACGTGATCGCCACATCCGGCCGCGCCGTCGAGGCGGCTGGTGACGTCGACACGCTGCTGCTCGACAAGACGGGCACGATCACCTTCGGCAACCGCATGGCCGCCGATTTCATGCCGGTTCCCGGTGTGAGCGAGGCGGAACTGGCGGACGCGGCACTGCTTGCGAGCCTTGCCGACGAAACGCCCGAAGGTCGCTCGATCGCAGCGCTTGCGACCGGCGAGTTCGGTCGCCACACGCCCAATGTCTCGCTGCCGGAAGCGGGCAAAAGCGAGGTCGTTGCGCTTGCCGTCGGCGGTGGCGCAAGCCCGGCCGGCAGCACCCGGATCGACGCGGTCATTCCCTTCGCCGCTGAGACGCGCCTTTCAGGCGTCGACTTCGCCGGCCGCCGCCTGCGCAAGGGTGCGGTCGACTCGATCCTGAAGTTCACCGGCATGCGCGACGAGAACGTGCCGAACGAGTTCCGCCGTGCCGTCGACCAGGTGGCGCGCACCGGCGGCACGCCGCTCGCCGTCGCCGACGGCCCGCGCCTGCTCGGCGTCATCCATCTGAAGGACGTTGTGAAACCGGGCATCAAGGAGCGTTTCGCTGCCCTTCGCGCAATGGGTATCCGTACCGTCATGGTCACCGGCGACAACCCGGTCACCGCCGCGGCAATCGCGTCCGAGGCCGGCGTCGACGACTTCCTTGCCGAAGCGACGCCTGAGGACAAGCTTGCCTACATCCGTCGGGAACAGCAGGGCGGTCGCCTGATCGCCATGTGTGGCGACGGCACCAACGATGCGCCGGCGCTTGCCCAGGCCGATGTCGGTGTCGCCATGCAGACCGGCACCCAGGCTGCCCGCGAGGCCGCCAACATGGTCGACCTCGATTCCAGCCCGACCAAGCTCATCGAGATCGTCGAGATCGGCAAGCAGCTGTTGATGACCCGCGGCTCGCTGACGACGTTTTCGATCGCCAACGACGTGGCAAAATACTTCGCCATCATCCCGGCGCTGTTCATCACCACCTATCCGGCGCTGGCAGCCCTCAACGTCATGGGCCTTGCCTCGCCGCAATCGGCGATCCTGTCGGCGGTGATCTTCAATGCGCTGATCATCGTCGCCTTGATCCCGCTGGCGCTGAAGGGCGTCAAATACCGGCCGGTCGGCGCCGCAGCCCTTCTGCGCCGCAACCTGCTCGTCTACGGCCTCGGCGGCATTCTCTTGCCCTTTGCAGGCATCAAGCTCGTCGACCTCGCCGTCAACGCACTCAATCTGGTGTAATCATGTTGAACCAACTTCGCCCCGCCATCGTGATGACCGTGCTTCTCACGCTCATCACCGGCCTTGCCTATCCCTTCGCCATCACCGGCGCCTCCCAGGTGCTGATGCCGGCCCAGGCAAACGGCAGCCTCATCGAGAAGGACGGCGCGCTGATCGGCTCCGAGCTGATCGGCCAGAACTTCACGTCGGAAAAGTACTTCTGGCCGCGCCCGTCAGCGACCGGGCCGGACGCCTACAATGCCGGCGCCTCGAGCGGCTCCAACCTCGGCACCACCTCGGTCAAGCTTAAGGATCGCGTCGCCGCCGATATCGAGCGCCTGAAGGCGTCCGGCGTCGCGGGGGCAATCCCGGCTGATGCGGCAACGACATCCGGCTCGGGCCTCGACCCGCACATCACGCCGGCCTTCGCCGAAGCCCAGGTCGCCCGTGTTGCCAAGGCGCGGGGCCTGAGCGAAGCGGATGTCGCAGCCCTGCTCGCCAAGGCAACCGAGGATCGGTTGTTTGGGGTCGTAGGCGAGCCGCGCGTCAATGTGCTAGAACTGAACCTCGCCCTTGATGCGCCCCGAACCTGACCCTTCACGCCCGAGACCATGAATGCCCGACAGTGATCGCGACGCCAAAAGTCGCCCCGACCCAGATGCGCTCTTGGCCCTTGCGGCGCAGGATCGCCGAGGGAAACTGACCGTTTTTCTCGGCGCAGCCCCTGGTGTCGGAAAGACCTATGCGATGCTGACGCGGGCGCGCCGCCTGAAACAGGATGGCGTCGATATCGTCATCGGGCTCGTCGAGACGCACGGGCGCGGCGAGACCGCCGCACTGGTCGAAGGCCTCGAAATCCTGCCGCGCCGCGATGTGAACCATCGCGGCCGCGTGCTTTCCGAGTTCGACCTCGATGCCGCCCTTGCCCGACGGCCGAAGATCATCGTCGTCGACGAACTTGCCCACAGCAATCCGGCCGAAAGCCGGCACCCCAAGCGCTACCAGGACATCGAGGAACTGATCGCCGCCGGCATCGATGTCTGGACCGCGCTCAACATCCAGCACCTGGAAAGTCTGGCCGACGTCGTTGCGCAGATCGCCGGCGTTCCGGTGCGCGAACGGGTGCCGGATACGGTGCTGAAGCGCGCCGACGAAGTCTTGCTCGTCGACCTGCCGCCGGCCGAACTGATCGAGCGGCTGAAGGAGGGCAAGGTCTACCTTCCCGACAGCGCCAAGCGCGCCACGGACCGCTTCTTCCGCCTCGGCAACCTGACGGCGCTGCGCGAACTGGCGCTTCGCCGCACCGCCGACCGGGTCGACGACCAGATGGTCGACTACCTGAAGCAGAACGCGATTGAAGGGGTCTGGGCAAGTGGCGAGCGTCTGCTCGTCTGCATCGGCCCCGATCCGCTCTCGGAGAAAGTCGTCAGAACCGCAAGCCGGCTCGCCGAAGGCCTGAACGCCCCATGGATCGTCGTCTTCATCGAACGTGCCGACCGCGAGAGCGGCGACGGCGAGGACGTGCGTCGGCTCGACGAAACCTTCCGCCTGGCCGAGCAGCTTGGGGCGGAAACCCGCCGCATCGTCGGCAACGACTTCGTCGAGGAGATCCTGAAGCTCGCGCGTCGCGAACACGCGACCCAGATCGTCATCGGTGCGCGGCGGCAATCCTTCCCGATGCGGTTGTTCCGCCAGTCGCTTCCCGACGCGCTCGCCGAGCGGGTCTCCGGGGTCGGCATCCATCTGGTAACTGATCGCGAGACCGTACCCGCCAAGCGGAAGTCCGCGGTCGAACGGAAACTGCCGCCGGGAACCGGGCGTGCCGTCGCCATCGCCGCCGGTTCGGTCGTCGTGGCCACAGCGGTCGGGCTGCTGCTCGGCCGCTTCGTCGTGCTGCCCAACATCTCGCTGCTCTACCTGCTTGCCGTGCTGGCGTCTGCGACCTATGCCGGTCATATCTCGGCAATTGCAGCGGCGCTGTTTTCGGTGCTTGCCTACAATTTCTTCTTCATCAAGCCGACCGGCACCTTTACGATCGCCGAGCCGCATGAGGTCTTCGCGCTTGTGATCTTCCTGGTCGCAGCGGCCCTTGCCGGCAGCCTTGCGTCGCGGGTGCGTGAACAGGCAAAGGCCGCACGTCAGCGCGCAGCGGCGACCCAGGCGCTTTATGATTTCTCCCGCAAGCTCTCGGGCACCGCCAAGGCCGAAGACGTGCTCTGGGCGGCGGTGACGCAGATGCAGTCGACGCTGAAGCGCAGTTCGGCGCTGCTGTTGCCGGAGGAGGGCGATCTGCGCCTGAAGGCCGCCTGGCCGCCGGACACGGAACTCGACGTCGCCGATGTCATGGCGGCACGTTGGGCGATGGACAAGAGGGAGGCGGCCGGCAACGGTACGGGAACGCTGCCGAACAGCCCCTTTCATTTCCGGCCGCTGACGAGCCCGCACGGCGTCGTCGGCGTCTGCGGCTTCGTCCAGGCGGACAAGCCGCTTGAGATCAACGAGGAACGGGCGCTTTCGGCCATTCTTGACCAGACCGCGATCGCCGTCGACCGGGCGCGGCTGTCGCGCGAAAGTCTCGACCAGGCGGCCAAGCTTGAAGGCGAGCGTTTCCGCGCCGCCCTCCTGTCCTCCATCTCGCATGATCTCAGAACGCCGCTGGCGACCATCACCGGCGCCGTCACCAGCCTTCGCCAACTTGGCGACCGCATGCCGCCGGAAAGCCGCGACGATCTGCTGCAATCGATCGAAGAGGAGGGTGGGCGACTGACACGTTTCGTCGCCAACCTGCTCGACATGACCCGCATCGAGGCCGGCACCGTCAATGCCAAGCGCGATTGGGTCGATGTCGCTGATGCGGTGCGCGCGTCGGTCGACCGGGCCCGCAAGTATTTCCCCGCGCGCGAGATTGAAACCAGCATCGCGCCCGACCTGCCTTTGATGCGCGGCGACAGCGTGCTTCTCGGCCAGGTTCTCTTCAACCTGCTCGACAACGCCAACAAATACGGCGGCGACGAGCCGATCAGCATCTACGCCCGCGCTGACGGCAACGACATCGTGCTGTCGGTGACCGATCTCGGCAAGGGCATTCCACCCAAGGATCTCGAGCAGGTGTTCGAGAAGTTCTTCCGCCGCGGCAAGGCGGATGGCCGCACGCCGGGGACAGGCCTCGGGCTTTCGATCGCGCGCGGCTTCGTCGAGGCCATGGGCGGCCAGATCAAGGCGGAAAGCCCGGCGCTTCGTCGTCGCGGCACGCGCATTTCGATGCGCTTCCCCGCCGCCAAAGCTGAAATATCCGAAAAGGACCGTGCATGAGCGTGGAGCGCATCCTCGTTGTCGACGACGAACCCCAGATCCAACGTTTCCTGAAGCCGGCGTTGAGCGCTGCCGGCTATGATGTGCTGGAGGCTATGACGGGTGCCGAGGCACTGAAGGCGGCGGCGACAGCGGCGCCCGACATCGTCATCCTCGACCTCGGCCTGCCGGATATGGATGGCAAGGAGGTCATTGCAAACCTGCGGGGTTGGTCGCAGGTGCCGATCATCATTCTGTCGGCCCGCGACCGCGAGAGCGAGAAGATCGCGGCCCTCGACCTTGGCGCCGACGACTACATCGAAAAGCCCTTCGGCATCGGCGAGCTGACCGCCCGCATCCGGACCGCACTTCGCCACCGCGTGCAGATGGACGGCGGCCAGACGCAGCTTTCGGCCGATGGCGTGGCGATCGACACGATCAAGCGCGTCGTGACCAAGGACGGCGAGCCGGTGAGGCTGACGCCGAAGGAATACGACCTGCTGGTGATGCTCGCCCATCATGCCGGCCGCGTCGTGACCCACAAGACCTTGCTCACATCGGTCTGGGGCGTGGCCCATGGCGAGGACCTGCATTACCTCCGGGTCTTCATCGGCCAGTTGCGCGGCAAGATCGAGCGCGATCCGGCCGACCCGAAGATCATCCGCACGGAGCCGGGCGTCGGCTACCGCTTCGTCGGCGACGAGGGGTGACCGGCTGCCGGCAAGTTGGCGGCCGGTATTCTGTTACTTGATCTTCACCGGCGTCGGCATGTCGGTTGCCAGCGTTTCTCCGACGACGACCTTCTTCTTCTTCGCCGGCTGCGGGTTTTCGAGGATCGCCACCGGCGCAGAGACCGTAACCGCCGCCACATTGCCGACGTTTCTCGCCGTGCCGGCAACGACCGCTGCGATCCCTGTTCCGACCGAGATGTCGGAATCGGTCAGCGTCTGGCCGGTGGCGAGCCGCGTGCCGATCAGCTGGACGATCTCGGGGCTTTCCGCGAACTTTCCATGGTGCAGGCCGTCCTCAGACTTGACCTTCGTCAGGTCGATGGCAGTGATGCCGGCCCTTTCAAGCTGAGTGCGATAAGGCTCTGCCGACGGGTCGATGGCACCAAGGCGCGAAACGTCACCGGAAATGAAGCTGGACAGGGCCAGTGCACGGTCATCCTGCGAAACGAAGATCGTGAACTTCGGCCGCTTCTTGCCCATTTCCACGAATTGCTTGGCAAAGACGTCGAGGTCGATATCGGGCGAGGCGAGAATGACGTTTTCGATCTTCCGCGGCACGTTGCCGTCGCGAATGCCCATCTGCCGGAGCGACTCCATCGTCAGCCAGGTACCCATGGAGTGGGCGAGGATGGTGATGCTCTTGACCTTCGGCGCATCGGAAAGCTTTTTCAGAATGTCTTCAAGCGCCGTGCGCGAATAGTTCGTGCTTTCCTTGTCGTAATTGTAATCGAAAACATTGGCGCGCGACGGCCAGGTGAAGAGCACCGGCGTCGCCTGGACGTCCGAGTCATGAACGATCTGCGCAAGCCTGTAGACCGAGTCCTCGTAGCGGTTGTTGAAGCCATGCACGAAGACGAAGGCGTTGCCGCCAACATCGTGCTGGACGAACCAGGATTTGGCTTCATCGAGTGTTCTCAGTTCACGCACGCGCGTCACGGCGAATTCCTTCGCCGGATCCGGCGGCAGCTTCTTCGGCCATTGCACCGTGCCCGATTTGCGCACTGTCTCCGGCGGGATCGAAACCGCGACGTCCGTGAGGAAGGTGTTTGCGTCGCGCTCACCGGAAAAAAGCGTTGCCGGATCGCCCGAAGGCTCGCGCGTGGTGGCGACAAGCATGTCGACCGTGGAGGCACCCGGGACCGGAGCGTTGAGCGCGACGGGCGCCATCACCCCTTTGGCGTGACCGCCGCAGCCGGCAAGCACGGCCAGAAGTGCGATCATGCAAACTGTCGTTTTTCCACGCCCCACAGCGCTGCACGCGGATGTACGCAAACCCCACTCAAGCATTGACTGTCCCCGGAATACCTAACCCCATGCCCATCACACAGCGCTTTCGCGAAGGGAAGATGACAACACTCGGAGCTAATATGCAAGCGGGTAGAGGTTGAAGGTTCGCGAGCAGGTTGTCGGCAACGGTCGGAACGCCGGATCAGGCGTCTGCCATCACGCGGCGTTCCGTCGGCGCGCGCGCCGAAAGTCGGCTATTGCGACGAAGCCTTGAGCGCCTCGAGGATCGCGTGCGCTGCCTTGATGCGCTCGGGGATCGGCAGGTTCCGGTTTGCCAGAAGCACGACGCCGATCTTCTCCTCAGGCACGAAGGCGACGTAGCCGCCAAAGCCGTTGGTGGAGCCGGTCTTGTTGTAGAGCGTCGCGCCCTCGGGCTGCTTCGGCGGGGTCAGCGGTTTGACGGCGTGGGCGTCGAGCGCCATGGTGCGGGAGTTGCCGTCGAGCAGCTTTTCCAGCGAAACCGGATAGGGATATTGTTCCCAGCCAAGCCCCTGCACCATCTTGCCGCTGTCGAAATAGCCGATGTGGGTCCCTTCGATGGCCCGCCTTGTGTTTTCGTCAAATGCCGTCGGGTCGATGTTGGCTTCGACGAAGCGGATCATGTCGGCCGCCGATGACTTTACCCCGTAGGCTTCTGCATCGAACATGCCGGGATTGACGCGGATTGGCTTGTCCGCCCTGCCGTAGCCCCAGGCGTAGCTGCTCATCGCGCTCTTCGGAACGGTGACGAAGCTTTGCTTCAGGCCGAGCTTCTGAAAAAGCTCTGTTTCGAGCACATTCCCAAAATCGCCGCCCATCGCCAGCGCTGCCACGTGGCCGAAGAGGCCGATGCTCGGATTGGAATAGCGCCGCTTCGCTCCCGGCCTGGCGTCGGGTTTGAAGGCGCTGAAATAGTCCGTCATGTCGGCGTCGGTCTTGACCGCGTCGGGAAATTGCAGAGGCAGCCCGCCGGCGGTGTAGGTGGCGAGATGGAGCAGGGTCGCCTTGTCGATCGCCGTACCCTTGAGTGCGGGAATGTATTTGCCGGGATGGTCGTCGAACGAGACCTTGCCGAGCACCTCGGCATAGGTGGCCAGTGTCGCGGCGAAGGTCTTGCTGATGGAACCCAGCTCGAACAGCGTGTTCTCGGTCACCGGCGCCTTCGTTTCCCTGGAGGCGACGCCGTAGTTGAGGAAGTAGCGCCGGCCGTCGACCGTGACGGCGACGGCCATGCCTGGCACCTTGTTTTCGCGCATGACCGGGCGGATTGCCTTGTCGATGGCTGCTTCTATCCGCGCGGCTTCGCCGTTCGCAGCCGACGCGGCTGCGGCGAAGGACGCAAAAAGTACAGTAGCAAGGCCTAATTTAATTGTCGTCGTCCTGTTCATTCGATGCGTTCTTTCCTGATGATGCGCTGTCGGTGCCGTCGGGCGGGGGTGGCGGCGGCCGGCAGAGACGATTGCATTCCATCCGCCGTTGCTCCGGTCGCCGAGGGAGTTTTGGAGCGGGCGATCGACGGAACGCGTCAGAGGTAGATTGCCGGTCGCTTGAGGGCAAATGACGATATTTCGAGGCAGGCCCTAGAAAAACTGAGCCAAGGCGATCCATCTCCGCCCTGTTGGCTAGGCGGATTCAAGTGGGCGAACGGGACTGCGTGGAACCGATTGCCAAGTGCAACGTTGTCATTTCTGCTTCCGGGCGGTAGTATTCGCCCGCGGTTTGGGCGGCGTAGTCGCAAGGCCGTCTGTTTTATTCGTGAATTGCTTCTGATCGATCAGAAGTCTTTCTCCCCAGTCCGGGAGCCTATTCGGGAAGTTTATTTGCAATCGACGCCACTCAATGGCGCCTCCGCCGATCTTTGTTGCAATCAGACGGCCATATTGGAGGGTAAAATGAGCAAGCACAGCATCACACTTATTCTTGCCGGCGCCCTTGCCTTGTCCGGGTGCCAGTCCGCCTACGTTTCCAAGTCGGGACCGACCGGCAACGAGTTCGGTTGCATCGCCGGAACCGTCGGCGGCGCGATCGTTGGCGGCCTGATCGGTTCGACAATCGGTTCGGGAACCGGCCAGCTCTGGGCCGTTGGCGGTGGCGCGACGCTTGGCGCGGCGGCCGGCAACGCGCTGACCTGCCGCTATTACTGACAACAACGGAAGGTGCGGGATGAGAAAAATCCTTCTCTTGAGCCTGGCTGCGCTCTGCCAGGTGGGACCGGCGCTCGCGCAGCAGGCGGCGACCATGAATGAGGGCCAGATGACAGCGCTCGACGCCAACAAGGACGGCGCGGTCGATCGGTCCGAATACGAACGCTTCATGACCGCGGCCTTCGCCGGCCTCGACAAGAACAAGGACGGCAGTCTCAGTCCCGACGAAACGAAACAGGCACTGAACGCCCAGCAGTTCGCCGCCACCGACGCCAACAGCGACGGCAAGGTTACCCAGAAGGAATTCCTGGACCGGGTGATGGCCGACTTCAAGACAGCCGACCGAAGCGGTGACGGCGCCTTGAAGTAGCGGCACCTGGCGGCGCGCCACATTGGCGGGTCAGGTGCGGCTGGACGACGGTGCGGCCCGCAGGAGTGCCGGCCGGACATTGGTGGTGCTGCCTGAGCGCGCGCGGCGTCCCGGTCGCGCGCGCCGAATCGTGTCCGGAAACGACACAAGCGACGATCGCCATCGGCCGATCCTGCTTGCTCCCTGTACGCCTGTCACATTTGCCTGCACTAGCGAAACGCGCTGGTCGGTCGCCTTGGCGAGGACGTCGTTTCCGTCGCAGAAGGAAACGACCGGCTTTTCTCGTCTGGCGGATGTTTGCGGATCAGGGCAAAGGGCAACGATTTGCAAGCGCTTTTGTTCTGAGCGTGCGATTTTCGATTGCATTTGTATTTCCTTATGCAAACTCTACGCGGCAGCAGACCAGAGGAGTGACTATGTTCAATCGACCTCGTTCCTATGCGCCCACCTTGGCGTTGCTTGCCATTCTCGGCGGTTCGGTCGTGACGACCGCTGCCGTCGCCCAGGAGCAGGCGGGCACGCAGGCGCCGGCCGACGACGCCCCCCAGCCGCTCAGCGAAGACGAACTCGAAGTGCTGGTTGCGCGCATCGCGCTTTATCCCGACGAACTCGTGGCACTGGTGACATCCGCATCGCTCTATCCGCTGCAGATCGTCGAGGCCCAGCGTTTCCTCGAAGACAGGAAGACGAAGACGGACCTGAAGCCGAAGGACAGCTGGGACGGCAGTATCGTCTCGCTCCTGAACTATCCCGAGATCGTCAAGATGATGAGCGACGACCTCGACTGGACCCAGTCGCTGGGTGATGCGCTCGCCTACCAGCAGAAGGACGTCCTGATCGCCATCCAGCAATTGCGCGACAAGGCCGTCGCCGATGGCGTGATCAAGTCGGACGACAAGGTGGTCGTCAAACAGGAGAACGACAACGTCGTGATCCAGGCTGCGAACCCGGAAAAGATTTACGTCCCGCAGTACGAGCCGCAGATGCTCTATGATCCGGGCTACCAGCCGGCGCCGATCGCCTATTATCCCGAGCCCTATCCAAGCTATTACTATCCGACAGCGACCTTCTTTGCTGGCGTCGTCACCGGCGCAGCCTTTGCCGCCGTCGTCGACTGGGACGATTGGGGTGTCTGGGGCGGACGCTGGAACGGCAACGACATCGACATCGACTGCAACAATTGCTTCAACAACATCAACGGCAAGGTGAAGTTCAACGATGTCGACTGGAAGAATGTCGACCGCAGCAAAATCAGCTTCGACAAGAACCAGTTCAATAAGATCGACCGCACCTCGATGGAGAAGGATTTCAGGTCGGTCAAGGGCAACAATCTTTCCAACCGGGCGAAAACCGTGCGCACCGATCAGATCGGTTCAGCCACAAGCCGCCGGGCCGCAAGCCGGGTCTCGGTCGACGACGTGCGCAAGAGCAAGGTCGACGCCCGCCAGCGCGAAAACATCGGGCGCGGCGACGCGGCGAACCTCGGCGATCGCAAGCCGGGCAACCAGATCAAGCAGAGGCCGGCAGGCGACAAGATCGGCAATGCCAGGCCCGCGGGCACGATCGACCGCCCTGTCGCCAAACCGAAGCCGGGCGGAAAGATCGAGCGGGGTGGTGGCGGCAAGCCCTCGGCGCTCGGCCAGGTGCAAAGCGGCCGGGTGACCAAGGTGCAATCGGACCGTGGCCGGCAGGCGCTTGGCGGTGGACACCGGGGTGGCGGCCAGCCGCACCGCGAGATCCATCGCGGCGGTGGCGGCCGGCATCGATAGGAAGAAGGAGGAGAACGACAATGATCAAGATCGTACGCAATCTGCTCCTGTCCTCAATCGCGGCAACGGCTTTGGCTGGAGGCACACCTGCGCTCGCGCAAGAGGCGCCAACGGGGCTTTCCGACTACGCGGCTGCCAGCGATCCGCCGGTCTTCGAGACCGCGGATCAGGCGGTGGAGGCTTTCAAGGCGGCGGTTTCTTCCGGTGATTTCGACAAGCTCGCGGCCCTCGTGGGGCTCGATGCCGCCAAGGCCAAGGCCAGTGACGGCGCCATGGACGCCTTTGCAGACATCCAGGCGGGCGCCAAGAAGAAGGTGGTGGTCGAGGACGTCGAGAACCGCAAGGTGCTGGAGATCGGCGACGTGCTCTGGCCGTTCCCGTTCCCGATCGCCAAGGGCGACGACGGCAAGTGGTCCTTCGACACCTATACCGGCCTCGAGGAAATCGCCAATCGGCTGGTCGGGCGCAACGAACTCGACACGATCGCAACCGTGCGCGCCTATGTCGAGGCGCAGGAAGAGTATGCGCTCGAGGATCACGACGGTGACGGCGTTCTCGAATACGCGCAGAAGCTGATCAGCAGCGAAGGCAAGAAGGACGGGCTCTACTGGCCAGCGGGCGACGGCGAGGATGAGAGCCCGGCCGGCGAGGCGCTCGCCGATGGCGCCGTGCTTGCCAAGGCCCAGGCCGGCAAGGGCTATTTCGGCTATCGCTACCGGGTGCTGACGAACCAGGGCGACAACATCGCCGGCGGCAAGTTCGACTACATCATCAACGGCAACATGATTGCCGGGTTCGCGCTGGTCGCCTGGCCAGTGCGTTATGGGGCGACGGGCGTGCACACCTTCGTCGTCAATCGCAACGGGACTGTCTACCAGGCCGATCTCGGCGACAAGACCGAGAGCGTCGCCCAAGGGATCCGGCAGTTCAACCCGAACGACAATTGGCAGGTCGTGGAGGATTGACGCCATGAGTGCAGCGGTCCCCGGAGACAATCTGCCCGGCAGCCAGCCTGCCGGGGACCCCGCGGCGACGCGGCAAGGCAAGATCGCCGAGTATCTAGCTTCGCATGGGGGGCCGTTCTTCGAGCTTCAGGCGCGGCTCAAGCTCCTGCGCGCGAACGCCCTGCAGTCGGGCAAGCGAGCGCTGCTTTTCGTTGCGCTTGCCTGGGGCGTTCCCTTCCTGCTCGGTCTGCCCGACAGCCTGTCGCTGGACCACGCCCAACGTTCCTTCCTGACCGACCCGGGCGTGTGGGCGAAATTCTTCATCGCGATCGCCGCCTTCGTGCTGGCCGAGCAACAGGTCGAGCGTGGCTTGCGCATCAAGCTCGGGCAGTTTTCCCGTGCGCCTCTGATCGCGCCGACCTCGATGCCGGCGGCCGCCCAGGCGATATCCACGGCGCTGAAACGGCGCGACTCCCGGCTCGCCGAATTGGTCTGCCTCGGCCTTGCGGCGCTGGCCGCGCTGCTGTCGTTCCTCAATTTTCACACGTCGGACGTTTCCTTCTGGGCTGTGCAGCATACGGCCGAGGGCAACCGGATTACCGCGGCCGGATGGTGGTCGATCTGCGTCAGTCTGCCGTTCTTCGTCTTCCTGTTCCTGCGCGGCGTCTGGCGGCACCTGGTCTGGGCGCAGCTGTTGCGAAGGATCGCCGATCTGGAACTGCGCCTCGTTGCGGCTCATCCCGATGGCAAGGGCGGGCTTGGGTTCCTGTCGCAATATCCGAACGCCTACATGTTCTTCGTCTTCGGCATGAGTGCCGCGATCGCCGCCGCCGTCATGAAGCACCTCCTGCAGGAGACGCTGTCGATGACGACCTTCAGCATGATCATGAGCGGGTGGCTGGCGATCGTCATTGCCTTCTTCGCCTATCCCCTGTCGGCCTTCTCCAAGCCGCTGGCAAAGCTGAAGGAAAGCGGTCTGTTGATGCTCGGAGTGCAGGCGACCCGCTTCCAGCGCGCCGCCGAACGCAAGGTGCTCGGCCGCAATGTGGCGGCCGATCCCGGCCCTGAAGCGGACGAGGAGATCGCCGACCCAGGCAAGCTGTTCGATGCGACCAAGAAACTTTCGACCATGCTCATCAGCCGCGACGCCGTCGTGCCCGTCGCCGCCGCCGCCCTCATCCCGTTCGCCGTCGCCGGGGCAACGAGGCTGCCCTACAAGGAAGTGTTCTCGGTGCTGAAGAAGCTGCTGTTGTTGTGAGAGCGCACCCGCGGGTCTGCGCGTTCAGCGCTCGGATTTGGCGGATGCGGACGACCAGTCGACTGATATCCAAGCAAAAACCCCGCCGAAGCGGGGTCTTCCTTAGCTCTGTCTCATCATGAAGATCATGATGAGAACAGCAATGATGCTGGATATGTCAGCATAAAAGCCGACCATTCCCACGACATCCATGCGCCGCGTTCCCTCTACCATCTCGCGCTGGCAGGGTCCGCGTTCCAGACGTCAACATGACCATTTGCGTGGGTTCCGTTCTCTCCAACTAGCGTCGCTCCATTGGAATCTATGTGGGTGTGACGCCTGAGGTCGTCAACGGCCCAAACGGAATTCGTTGCAATTTCCAGGCCGGCGCGCTGCGGGAACCGTCTTGACCTCAACCGGGGTTGAGATCGTAGGAAATGACCCGACAACCAATTCGCTTCGCGACGGGAACGGGTTCATGCGCATCACCAGATTGAGGTTGCTTGCATCGGATGTCTCAAGGAGCGTCTCCTTCTTTCGAGACGTCCTCGAACTGCCGGCAGCCGGGAACTCCATCCAGGTCGGGTGGAGCGAGATCCAACTGATGCCGGCGGTCGAGGACGTACCTTGCGGCGTGCATCTGGCGTTCAATGTTCCCTACGTGCGCTTCGACGCAGCGGTCGCATGGTTGAAGGCGCGCGCGCCTCTCCAGAGGGATACGCAAGATAACGATTGCTTCGTTCATGAGGGTTGGCAGTCAAGGTCGGTCTACTTCGACGGCCCCGACAATGCCGTGCTGGAATTGATCGGCCGCCGCAGGCTTGAGCATCCGTCAGGCGCGCGACCGTTCGGCGGCGCTGACCTCTCCTGTCTCAGCGAGGTCGGCGTTCCATCGAGCGATGTCGAGGGCACGGTCGCCGAGGCGGCCTGGACGATCGGTGTCGGAACGATCGGGTCGGCATCCTCCAGCTTTGCTGCGATCGGGGACGACGAGGGCGTGCTGATCGCGGTTGATCCGAGCCGCACATGGTTTCCCCAACACCGTCAACTACCAAGCGCTCGGGGGCTGGAGATCTGGGTGAGCGGCGCGAAATCGCCCGGAACCATGTCTGACGCCGATCACGGCTGGAAAGTCCGCGCGAGATAGGGTGCCGTATCCGGATGTTGTCCGACGATAAGCAGACGGCATGCCCGGTGGCCGGCGGACTTGTATTGATTTTCTCAGGAAGAATGGTGCCGCTTACGTGACTCGAACACGTGACCCCATCATTACGAATGATGTGCTCTACCGACTGAGCTAAAGCGGCCCGGAGGCGGTTCCGCGGACGTCCGCGGAACGAATGTGAGGCGCTGATAAACGCAAAGCGCTCAGATTTCAAGCCATCAGTTGCGAGAACTTGAAAATTCCTTGTTGGTAGCCTGAGCGGGGGCGGAATGCAGGCCCAGGCGGGTGCGGGCGGCGTCGTATTCGCGCTCGAGCCGGTCGACGAGGCGGGCGACGGAGGTCACTTCCTTGACGGCGCCGATGCCCTGGCCGCAGCCCCAGATGTCCTTCCAGGCCTTGGCGCCCTCGGTCGCCTGGGCGAAATCCATCTTCGACGGATCCGCCTCCGGCAGGTTCTCAACGTCCATGCCGGCGGCAGTGATCGAGGGCTTCAGGTAGTTGCCGTGAATGCCGGTGAAATAGTTGGAGTAGACGATGTCGGCGGCGTTGCTGTCGACGATCATCTGCTTGTAGGCGTCGCTGGCGCGGGCTTCGTCGGTGGCGATGAAGGGCGAGCCGATATAGGCCATATCAGCGCCCATTGCTTGCGCAGCCAGGATCGCGCCGCCGGTGGCGATCGCACCGGACAAAAGCAGCGGCCCGTCGAACCACGAGCGGATTTCCTGGATGAGCGCAAAGGGAGACAGCGTTCCTGCGTGGCCGCCGGCGCCGGCCGCAACCGCGATCAGCCCGTCGGCGCCCTTGCGGATCGCCGAGTTGGCGTGGCGGTTGTTGATGACGTCATGCAGGACGATGCCGCCATAGGAGTGGATGGCGGCGTTGACTTCGGGCACGGCGCCGAGCGAGGAGATGACGACCGGAACCTTGTACTTGACGCAGAGCATCAGGTCCTGCTCGAGCCGCGCGTTGGACTTGTGCACGATCTGGTTGACGGCGAAGGGGGCCGCGCGCCGGCCCGGATTCTTCGCGTCGTGGTCGGCAAGCGTCTCGGTGATCTCGGCCAGCCACTCGTCGAGCTGCGCTTGCGGGCGGGCGTTGAGCGCGGGAAAGGCGCCGATGACGCCGGCCTTGCACTGCGCGATCGTCAGCTGCGGGTTGGAGATAATGAACAGCGGCGCGCCGACAACCGGCAGTCTCGTCGTTCCGGAAAGAATTGGCGGCAGTGCCATCGGCTTCTCCATCCCTCGATCAATCGCGTCAATTTTTGACGTTTGCGTAAACGTCAAAACAGATAGCAGCAACTTGTTCGCTTGCAAAGGGCGGTCTTGCTGCCTCCATCGCCGCCCTTTTTCCATTCAGACGCGGCAGGAGGCGGCGTTTTCCCCGGCCTTGGCATGCGCGGGCTTTCGCCGGACTTGCGGATTTGGGCAGCAGCGGTTACGCAATTGTTAACAAAACCAAAGGCGTGCCTCCAGAATTAACCGTTGGGCCCCTTGCCGACAGTTCGAGGAGTACCGATCGGACGCGGCGCGCCAGCAGGTCCAAAGCCCTGCCGACACAGAAGGACGTGATGTGAGCGGACTTGAGACTGCGATCAGAAATGCGCTTGAGCGCTCCGATCGCGCCAACGCGGAAACGCGGGCGCGTATCTACCAATCCGCCCGCCAGGCGCTCGAAGCGGGATTGCAGAAGCAGGGGATCGAGGATGTCAACGTCATCGCCCAGCAGCGCCATCGGCTCGAAGCCGTCATCCACGCGATCGAGACGGAGGAACGGGCGGCGCTGAAGCCACGGCAGGCGGTGCCGCCGGTCGTGAGTGTCGATGACGCCATGCGCGCACGCACACCAGTGCAGCCGCGTGTCGAGCCGCAGGTCCAACCCCGATCTCAGCCGCAGCAGCAGCTGCAGCCGCAGCCTCAACCGCAGCCCGCGACCGCTCGCCGCGACCCGGGCTTTGCGGCCGATACGCCGCGCGCCGTCGGCGCGGATGGCGGTCTCGGCGGCCTGCGCGCCGATCGCGAGGGGCCGGTCGTGTCCACACGGGCGGCTGTCGAAAGTGCAGCAAAGAGCGCGGAAGCGGCCGTCGCTGCGCCCGAAGTGCGCGCCGACACGGGTCGCAAGCGCCGCCGCAAGCGCAGCCGGTTCCTGTCCTTTACCATGGTCGTCGTCACGCTGGCGGCAGGGGTAGGGGCGGCGGCCTGGTGGGTGCAGACCAACGATCTCCTGAAATCGGCGGCCGAGCGCGACACCAATGTCTCCAATCCGCCGGCATCGGTTGCCTCGGAAGATTTTGATGGTTCCGCCGGATTGCGCACGCTCGGCGCCCAGCAAGGCTTCACGGGCGACTGGGTGGAAGTCTTCACGCCGGCCAGCACGGCCTCGGTGGCGACCGGGACGAGCGCGAAGGCCGAACCCCTCGACGACGAAGGCGGCCGGCGCATCCAGCTGACGTCTTCGGCCGCCGGTGCGGAAGGAGACATCACCATCGAGATTCCGGCAGCGGTTCTGGCGCAACTGTCGGGGAAAACCTCGACCCTGGCGCTGACCGTTCAGGCGCAGCCGGGCAAGACCACGGAATTCGCGGTCGAGTGCAATTTCTCGTCTCTCGGCGAATGCGGCCGTCACCGTTTCACCGTGCATGACGAACGGCTGGACATGCTGTTCAAGATCACCTTCGACCGGAGCCTCGCGCCAAGTTCGCCCGGCCAGATCGTCATCAACAGCGACATCAGTGGCGAAGGCAAGAGCCTCAGCCTCTACGCCATCCGCGTTCTGCCGGGCCAATGAGCCGGGCACGGCGGTAGGGTTGCGTTCACGCGGGCTGGAAGACTTGCCCGCCAACCGGCGGTCGCGTCCGAAGCAATAGCCTCTGCGACTACTTCAGGAAACCCGGCCCGGAGCCGACGATCTTGTCGTCGATCTCGCCGATCGCGCCCTTGTCCTTTCCGTCGTAATCAAGCGACGAGAGGATGTGGCGGATCAGGTTGATGCGCGCACGCCGCTTGTCGTTGCCGCGCACCACCGTCCACGGCGCGTGATCGGTGTGGGTCGCCTTCAGCATCTCGTCGCGCTTGGCCGTGTAGTCGTCCCACTTGTTGAGCGCGGCGATGTCCATCGGTGACAGCTTCCAGATCTTCAACGGATCGTGGCGGCGGTCGTGAAAGCGCTTCAGCTGCATCTCGCGTCCGATATTGATCCAGAATTTGAAGAACTGGATCCCCTCGTGCACGATCATCTTCTCGAAGCGCGGCGTCTGTTTGAGAAACTGCTTGTGTTGATCGGGGGTGCAGAAGCCCATGACCGGCTCGACGCCGGCGCGGTTGTACCAGGAGCGGTCGAAGAGCACGAATTCGCCGGCCGTCGGCATGGTCGCGACATAGCGCTGGAAATACCATTGGCCGTGCTCGGTTTCGGTCGGCTTGGTCAGCGCAACCACGCGCGCCCAGCGGGGGTTGAGGTTGCCCATGGTCGCATGGATGGCGCCGCCCTTGCCGGCGGCGTCACGGCCCTCAAACAGCGCCATCATGCGCTTGCCGGTCTTCTGCTGCCACATCTGGACCTTGACCAGTTCGACCTGTAGCGCTTCCAGCGTCTCGGTGTACTCTTCCTCGTCGAGTTTCTTCTTGTAGGGGTAGTCGTCGGACGAAAAAGCCTCGTCGTCGATCCACTTCGGCAACTCGGGATTGTCGATGTCGAAGGTGCGGCTCTTGCCGTCGATCGTCAGTTCCACCCCGCGGCTCTCGGTGTTTTCCGTCGTGTCCGCTGACGCCATGTGCTCGCCCCTCCGGCTTGGCGCACGGGGTCCGAAAACCGGCTTCGATCGTCGGAGGATCCTGCGCGTTTTCAAACTTTCGGGCCGGTTTTGCCCCGCAGAACGAGGGGTGTCCGGGCTCCGATTTCTTTGGAAGAGGCCACAATTGCATTGCGGATTCAAGCCGGTCGTGAAAATCATGTCATGAAGGATCGCTATTTCTCGACCATTTTGGTTCGGGAGGAAGTTGAAAGTGATTCACGAGGATGTCGAGGTGGACGGTTCGAAGGCGTTCTGGCGGGACCTGGTGCCGCGGCTGAAAGCAGAACGCTGGTTGCTGGGCCTCACGCTGCTCCTGGCGGTCCTTGCGACCGTCGCCGGCATTCATTTTCTCATCGTCCTGCCCTTCTGGATCGTTCTGGTTGCAGCCCTGCTCAATCGCACCGCGCCGGCCTCGGTCATCCTGAACCCGGCCAGCACCGTGGTTGCCGCGGGGCCGGTGAGCGACCCGCTTGTGCCGGCGTTGAACGCGCTCGACATGCCTGTCATCGTGATTGCCGCCGACGAGACTGTGGTCTTCCAGAATGTGGCTGCGGAAAAGGCATTCGGGACCATTCCGCCCAACACCTACCTGGCGGCAAGGGTGCGATCTCCCGGCATTCTCGACATGGTCCGTGAGACCATGGCGACGGGAAAGGCCAACCAGATCGAGCATACGGAGCGCCTGCCATCGGACGCCGTCTATGTGGTGCGCGTGGCGCCGGCCGAGATCGGCGGCGAGGGCGCGGCGCGGCGGATCTTCCTGATCACCTATCGCGATATCTCGCAGGCCCGCCGCATCGACCGCATGCGCTCGGATTTCGTCGCCAACGCCAGCCATGAACTGCGCACGCCGCTTGCTTCGCTGCGCGGTTTCATCGAGACCCTCCAGGGACCGGCGCGCAACGACCTGAAGGCGCAGGAGAAATTCTTCGTCATTATGCATGAGCAGGCGACCCGCATGAGCCGGCTCGTGGACGACCTCCTGTCGCTGTCGCGACTGGAGTTGCGGTCGCACATCGCGCCGGACGACGCGATCGACCTGGTGCCGCTGCTTGGTCACGTGCGAGATAGCTTGCTGCCGCTCGCCAGGGATCTCGATGTCACGGTCTCGCTCATGGTGCCGGACAAGCCCGTTGTCGTGCAGGGGGATCGCGACGAGCTGATCGAGGTGTTCGAGAACCTCATCGAGAACGCCTGCAAATATGGCCAGGAAGGCAAGAAGGTGGATGTCACCTTGCGTGGCGGCGAGGGGACGGAAGCCGAAGTGATCGTCAGAGACTTCGGTCCGGGCATACCGGCGGAACACGTGCCGCGCATCACCGAGCGGTTCTACCGGGTCAACGTCGAGGCCAGTCGTTCCAAGAAGGGGACCGGCCTCGGCCTTGCGATCGTCAAGCACATCCTCACCCGGCACCGGGCCCGCCTCCTCATCCATTCCGAGGTGGGCAAAGGTACGACCTTTACGGTGCGGTTTTGACATATTGGCGCCGGAAAAGCCGGGAGCGTTCATTTTCTCTTAGCATTTTCAATGACATGAGCTGTCATAAATGTTTCGTCAAACTGACATAAAAGGTGTGGCCATCGGCGGCTAACTAGGGGCAGCCGATGAGACGGCGAAGAGCGCTACAACGCTTGGCGCACACCAACACAAGCCCATTCCGGGAGAACTTTTATGAAAGCTCTTAAACTCACTGTCGCGGCTCTCGTCGCGTCCGTCGCTTTTGCTGGCGCCGCCGCCGCTCGCGACCAGGTTCAGGTCGCAGGCTCCTCGACCGTTCTTCCCTACGCCAAGATCGTCGCCGAGACCTTCGGCGAGACCTTCCCGGACTTCAAGACCCCGGTCGTTGAATCGGGCGGCTCCTCGGCCGGCCTGAAGGAATTCTGCAAGGGCGTCGGCCCTGATACCATCGACATCGCCAACTCGTCGCGCAAGATCAAGGACAGCGAAGTCGAGGCCTGCAAGGCCGCTGGCGTCACTGAAATCCAGGAAATCAAGATCGGTTATGACGGCATCGTGTTCGCAACCGACGCCGGCAACGCTGATCTGGCCCTGAAGCCGGTTGACCTCTACAAGGCTCTGGCCGCCGAAGTCGTCGTTGACGGCAAGCTCGTCGCCAACCCCTACAAGAAGTGGTCGGACGTCAACGCCGAACTTCCGGCTGTTGAAATCGCTGCCTACATCCCGGGCGAAAAGCACGGCACCCGCGAAGTCTTCGAAGAGAAGATCCTCGCCGCAGGCTGCAAGGACGCTGGCGCCGTTGACGTGATCAAGGCTGCCGTTGCCGACGAAAAGCAGCAGCACAGCAAGTGCGTCGCCGTTCGCAAGGACGGTCTGGCTGTCGACATCGACGGCGACTACACCGAAACGCTCGCCCGCATCGCTGCCAACAAGAACGGCATCGGCGTGTTCGGCCTTTCCTTCTACGAAAACAACGCCGACAAGCTGAAGGTCGCAACCGTCAACGGCATCGTTCCGTCGACCGAAACGATCGCTTCCGGCGAGTACCCGGTTTCCCGCCCGCTGTTCTTCTACGTCAAGAAGGCGCACCTCGGTGTTATCCCGGGCCTCAAGGAATATGTTGAGTTCTTCCTCGACGATCAGATGATCGGCCCCGACAGCCCGCTCGCCGAGTACGGCCTGGTTGCTGCTCCGGACGCTGAACGCGAAGAAATCCGCAAGGCGTTTTCCGCCGGCAACATGCTCTGATTATGACAAGCCCCGGCGCGCGATCCCGCGCGCCGGGGCATGCGTTCATTCGATTTTGCCGGCGGCCATGACGGGCTATGCCGGGGGGACGTGCCAATGAGTACTTCGCTCCTTCTTTTGTTGATTGTTGTTATTGGTTTCATTGCCTATTTTGCCGGCCGTTCGCGCTCCCTCGCACTGTCTGGCGGCAAGTTCTCCAACCTTCACTCCCTGCCAGGCTACCACGGCAGCTACGTCGCCATCTGGGCGATGTTGCCGGCGGCTCTCGTGCTCGGCGTCTGGCTGATTGCAGCCCCCGTTTACATTGACAACAGCACCCGCGCTGCCCTGCCGGATGCGGTTCAAAGCCAGGGTGCCGCTTCCGTCCAGCTGGCGCTTGGACAGGTCAAGTCCGTTGCCGGCGGCCTTCTTCGCCTCAGTGCAGAGGAAGTCGCGGCGCTCGAAAGCGGTGCCGCCAATCTTCGCTCGACGCTTGCGGCGAAGGGTGTTGCCCTTGCCGGTGAAGGCGAGCCGTACATGATCGCCGCGGGACAGCATTTCAATGCGATGACCGCGACCAATCGCTGGATGATGAGCGCGGTCGTTCTGCTGATCGCCATCGTCGGGGGCATCTATGCCATCCGCAACATTGCTGCGCGCTTCCGCGCCCGCAATCAGGTCGAGCGCGTCATCCTCGGCTCGCTGATCGTTGCCTCCTCCATCGCCATCCTGACGACGGTCGGTATCGTTGCTTCGATGCTGTCGGAAGCCGGCCGGTTCTTCACGATGGTCTCGCCGTTCGAATTCTTCTTCGGCACGGTCTGGGATCCGCGCTTTGCTGCCGCCGGCAGCGGTGGGGCGTCTGGCCAGTTTGGTCTGATCCCGCTTCTCGCCGGCACGCTCTACATCGCGTTCGTCGCCATGCTCTTTGCGGTGCCGATCGGCCTTTTCGCCGCCATCTACATGGCGGAGTACGCGAGCCCACGGCTTCGTTCGACGGCAAAGCCGCTGCTCGAAGTGCTCGCGGGGATCCCGACCATCGTCTACGGTTTCTTCGCGCTCGTCACGGTCGGTCCGTTCCTGCGTGACATCTCGGCCCAGCTGAACGGCCTTGTCACCGGCAACTACCAGAATTTCATTCAGGCCCAGAGCGTCCTGACCGCCGGCATCGTCATGGGCATCATGCTGATCCCGTTCGTGTCGTCGCTGTCTGACGACATCATCACCCAGGTGCCGCGGGCGCTGCGTGACGGTTCTCTCGGTCTTGGCGCGACGCGTTCGGAGACGGTGAAGAAGGTCATCCTTCCCGCCGCGCTGCCGGGCATCGTCGGTGCTCTTCTCCTGACCGCATCGCGCGCCGTCGGCGAAACCATGATCGTGGTGCTGGCCGCAGGCGTTGCCGCCCGAATGCAGATCAATCCCTTCGAGCCGATGACCACTGTGACCGTGAAGATCGTCAACCAGCTGACGGGTGACCTTGAGTTCACCTCGCCGCAGACGCTGGTCGCTTTCGCACTGGGCATCACGCTCTTTGTCATCACGCTCGGCCTCAACATTTACGCGCTCTACATCGTGCGCAAATACCGGGAACAGTACGAATGACCGACATCGCTTCCACGAACGTCCGGATCTCCGCCCGTCCCGCATCCGCAAAGCGCGATATCGGCATCAAGCGCCGCTACGCTGCCGAACGTCGGTTCCGCATGTACGGCATGGCCGCGATCAGCACGGGCCTCTTCTTCCTGGGCTTGCTGCTGTGGACCGTATTTTCCAACGGCTACACCGCCTTCCAGCAGACGACGGTGACGCTGCCGATAGAGTTCACCGAAAAGGTCATCGACCCCAAGGGCGAACGCTCGACCGATGCCAAGGTGCTGATGACGGCCAACTATCCGCTGCTGGTGCGCGACGCGCTGGTCAAGCAGCTCGGCATCGATCCGAGCAAGCGGCCGCTGGTCAAGCAGGCGACGGACATGATGTCTGCGAGCTCCCGCACGCTGCTGCGCGATATGGTGGTGGCCGATCCGTCGATCATCGGAAAGACCGTTCCGGTCACGTTGCTCGCCGAAGCCAACATCGATTCCGCTTTCAAGGGGCAGATCGACCTGAAGGTTGAAGAGAGCAAGCGCAAGGTCAAGGATCAGCAGGTCACCTGGATGAACCAGCTTGCGGAAGCAGGCGTGCTGAAGAAGAGCTTCAACACCGGCATCTTCACCTATGGCGCGTCCAGCCGCCCGGAAGCGGCCGGCGTGGGCGTCGCGGCTCTCGGCTCGCTGTTCATGATGCTGATCGTTCTGGTGTTGGCTCTGCCGATCGGTGTCGCCGCCTCGATCTATCTCGAGGAATTCGCGCCGAAGAACCGGCTGACCGACCTGATCGAGGTCAACATCAACAACCTCGCGGCCGTTCCGTCGATCGTCTACGGTCTGCTTGGTCTCGCCGTCTTCATCAACTTTGCCGGCATGCCGCGCTCGGCAGCCGTCGTCGGTGGCTTCGTGCTGACGCTGATGACGTTGCCGACGATCATCATCGCCACCCGCGCGGCGTTGAAGGCGGTTCCGCCGTCGATCCGCTCGGCCGCCCTCGGTCTCGGCGCGTCGAAGATGCAGACGATCTTCCATCACGTGCTGCCGCTGGCGATGCCTGGCATCCTGACGGGCACGATCATCGGCCTTGCCCATGCTCTGGGCGAGACCGCACCGCTGCTCCTGATCGGCATGGTCGCCTTCGTGGTCGACTATCCAGGCTCGCCGCTCGAGCCGTCGACGGCGCTGCCGGTGCAAATCTACATGTGGGCCAATGAAGCCGAGCGCGCTTTCGTCGAGCGTACGTCCGGGGCGATCATCATCCTCCTGATCTTCCTCGTCTTCATGAACCTTGGGGCAATTCTCTTGCGTCGTCGCTTTGAGCGTCGCTGGTAGTGGGGTAAATACGATGAACATGCTGACGGAAGCTGCTGTCGAAAAGGCTCTTGACCTGAAAATGAACACGGTACCCTACAAGATGATCGGCAAGGATGTGTCGGTTTACTATGGCGAGAAGCGCGCGCTTTTCGACGTGAACCTGAACATCCGGGAAAACACGGTGACCGCTCTGATCGGCCCGTCCGGTTGCGGCAAGTCGACCTTCCTGCGCACGCTCAACCGCATGAACGACACCATCGAGAACTGCCGCGTCACCGGCAAGATCACGCTCGATGAGGATGACATCTACGATCCGACCATCGACGTCGTCGAGCTGCGCGCGCGCGTCGGCATGGTGTTCCAGAAGCCGAACCCGTTCCCGAAGTCGATCTACGACAACGTCGCCTACGGTCCGCGCATCCACGGTCTTGCCCGCACCAAGGCGGACTTCGATGAAGTCGTCGAGACCAGCCTGCAGAAGGCCGGTCTGTGGAACGAGGTGAAGGACCGCCTGCAGGAGCCGGGCACCGGCCTTTCCGGCGGTCAGCAGCAGCGCCTGTGCATCGCACGCGCCGTTGCCGTCAGCCCCGAAGTCATCCTGATGGACGAGCCCTGCTCGGCGCTCGACCCGATCGCGACCGCCAAGGTCGAGGAACTCATCCACGAGCTGCGCACGAACTTCACGATCGTCATCGTGACCCACTCGATGCAGCAGGCCGCCCGCGTGTCGCAGCGCACCGCCATGTTCCATCTCGGCAATCTCGTCGAGGAGAACGATACCGACAAGATGTTCACCAATCCGGATGACCAGCGCACCCAGGATTACATCATGGGCCGCTTCGGCTGACGCCGGTTTCGGCAGCAACCGTACCCTGAACGCGCTCGCAAGGATCGACGATCATGTCCATGCATATTATGTCCGCCTACGATGAAGAACTGAAATACCTGACACGCCGCATCTCCGAGATGGGTGGTCTTGCCGAGCAGATGGTCGGCGAGTCCGTCCGTGCGCTCGTCAATTCCGACCTGGCGCTGGCCCAGAAGGTGATTTCGGACGACACCATTCTCGACGACGCCGAGCGTCAGATCGGCGAGAAGGCGATCGTCACGATCGCCAAGCGCCAGCCGGTCGCAGCCGACCTTCGCGAGATCATGGGCTCGATCCGCATTGCTTCGGACCTCGAGCGTGTCGGCGATCTCGGCAAGAATACCGCCAAGCGCGTCATCGCGGTCGCCGGCTCCGGCATCCCGCGCAAGCTCGCCCGCGGCCTCGAGCACCTTGCAGAACTGGCCCTGGTCCAGCTCAAGGAAGTGCTCGACGTCTACGCCTCCCGCTCGCCGGAAAAGGCCAACAGCATCCGCGAGCGCGACGAGGAGATCGATGCGATCTACACCTCGCTGTTCCGCGAGCTGCTCACCTACATGATGGAAGATCCGCGCAACATCACGCCTTGCACGCATCTTCTGTTCTGCGCCAAGAACATCGAGCGCATCGGCGACCATGCGACCAATATCGCCGAGACGATCTACTACATGGCGACCGGCGCGCAGCCCGAAGGCGAGCGTCCGAAGGACGACAACACGTCGACGCTGGGCTCGGTCAACGACTGAGCGTTCGCGCGACAGCAATGCATGCCTTTTGAATGTCATCTGGTCGCGGCTTCGGTCGCGGCCCCGAATTCCTGTATCTGAAGCACGCGGATATCGCACCCGCCTTTGAAATTGGCGGCATTGCTCCAGATTTAGAGTGTCTGAGCGCCCTGTCGGTCCAAGGGGATCACACGGCGCTTGCGGTAAGGAGACGTTACCTGATGCTGCCAAAAATCGCCGTAGTCGAAGACGAAGAGGCGCTGAGCGTCCTGCTGCGTTACAACCTCGAAGCCGAGGGCTTCGACGTCGACACGATCCTCAGGGGTGACGAGGCGGAAATCCGCCTGCAGGAACGCCTGCCCGACCTCTTGATCCTCGACTGGATGCTGCCGGGTGTTTCGGGCATCGAGCTTTGCCGGCGGTTGCGCCAGCGTCCGGAGACCGAGCGCCTGCCGATCATCATGCTGACGGCACGCGGCGAGGAAAGCGAGCGCGTCCGCGGACTTGCGACCGGTGCGGACGACTATGTGGTCAAGCCGTTCTCCACGCCGGAACTGATGGCGCGCGTCAAGGCGATGCTGCGCCGGGCAAAGCCCGAGGTGCTTTCGACGCTCTTGCGTTGTGGCGACATCGAGCTCGACCGCGAGACGCACCGCGTTCATCGTCGCAGCCGCGAAGTTCGCCTGGGTCCGACGGAGTTTCGCCTGCTCGAGTTCCTGATGTCGTCACCAGGCCGCGTGTTCTCCCGCTCGCAGCTTCTGGACGGGGTCTGGGGCCATGATATCTATGTCGACGAGCGCACTGTCGACGTGCATGTCGGCCGCCTGCGCAAGGCGCTGAACTTTTCCAACATGCCGGACGTGATCCGCACTGTCCGTGGCGCCGGTTATTCGCTCGAGAGCTGAGTGACCTGATGATTGCCAACAAAAAAGGGGCCGATCGGCCCCTTTTTTTGTTCATGCACTGTGTGGGTTCTCAACGAGCCCGGCGGCGCTCTGCCGACGGCTGGTAGGCAAGCCGTGCGTGGAAGGTGCAATAGGGCGAAGCTTCCGGGGAATCGTTGCCGCAGAAGTGGAATTCTTCCTTCAGCGGGTCGCCGATCGGCCACTTGCAGGTACGCTCGGTCAGCTGGGTGAGCTCGAGGCGGCGCGACATCGGTACGACAACGTCGGTCCGGGTGCTGAAATCCTGTTCGGCAACGAGATCGACTTCGACCTCTTCCTTGAGAACGACAGCGCCGGCGGGACGTGCAGCCGGGCGGGCAACAACGCGTGCCGCGTAGTTCGGAGCGCGCGGCGCCGACGTCGGACGCTTCGGACGGGCTGCCGTGGTCGTGCTGCCGCCGGCCTTGGCGCGTCCCGGAAGGCTCAGGCGATGAACCTTGCCGATGACCGCGTTGCGGCTGACGCCGCCGAGCTGCGCCGCGATCTGGCTGGCGCTGAGGCCCTCCGACCAGAGCTTCTTCAGTTTTTCCACCCGCTCGTCAGTCCAGTTCATTTCTGCACTCTCCGTTCTCAGCGTTGGGGATGGCAGAATCCCTCACCGCACCCCGGCTAAACCCCGAGGTTGCAAACGCGATAACTCTTTTGGTGACTAGGTCCGCCGCATGCGTCTAGTAATTGAATGTTAACGTACTGACCGCTGGACTCCGTGGCAAGAGTCCCGGGAATCACGCCGAATCGATTTCGTAGTTTTCCCCAACTTGCTCGGTCGGCGTTGCATTTTTGCAAGCCCTTTCCGGCGATTTTTTGAACCTCGATAATTGGCTCTTCTCGTTGCACTGCAGGGCTTGGTTTTGTTGACATTGCAGCGCGAAATAGGAATAGTGCCAGCGCCGCCGAAAGGCGGCATTTTTGATTTTTATCGGGCCGCGCAAGGCGCGTATTCGATAGCGTCCGGAAGTGAAGAAGGAGAGCCTCGCATGACTGCAACCACGCCGCTTTACGATACCTACATGCGTGCGCCGTTGCGTTTCGAGCGAGGCGAGGGCGTCTGGCTGATTGCCGAAGACGGCACCCGTTATCTCGATTTCGGTGCCGGTGTCGCCGTGAACTCGCTCGGCCATTCCCACCCGCACCTCGTCGAGGCTCTGAAGGCACAGGCGGACAAGGTCTGGCACCTGTCCAATCTCTATGAAATCCCCGGTCAGGAAAGCCTCGGCCGCCGTCTGTCTGCCGTCACCTTCGCCGACAAGGTGTTCTTCACCAATTCCGGTGCCGAGGCGCTGGAATGCGCCATCAAGACCGCGCGTCGCTACCATTTTTCCAAGGGCCATCCGGAGAAGTTCCACGTCATCACCTTCGAGGGCGCCTTCCACGGGCGCACGATCGCGACGATCGCCGCGGGCGGCCAGCAGAAATACATCGAAGGCTTCGGCCCGAAGGCACCTGGTTTCTACCAGGTTCCGTTTGGTGACCTTGCGGCCGTCAAGAACGCGATCACCGAGGAAACCGCAGCGATCCTGATCGAGCCGATCCAGGGCGAGGGCGGCATCCGCTCGGCGACCAAGGAGTTCATGCAGGAGCTGCGCGCGCTTTGCGACGAGTTCGGCCTGCTTCTGATCCTCGATGAGGTTCAGACCGGCGTCGGCCGCACCGGCAAGCTCTTTGCCCATGAATGGGCAAACATTCGCCCTGACATCATGGCGGTCGCCAAGGGCATCGGTGGCGGCTTCCCGTTCGGCGCCTGCCTCGCGACGGAGGAGGCGGCATCCGGCATGGTGGCCGGCACGCATGGTTCCACCTATGGCGGAAATCCGCTGGCGATGGCCGTCGGCAACGCTGTGCTCGATGTCATTCTCGCCGATGGGTTCCTGACGCACGTGCGCGATGTCGCGCTCGTCTTCCGCCAGGGGCTGGCGTCGCTGAAGGATCGCTTTCCGGATGTCATCGAGGAGATCCGCGGTGACGGCTTGATGCTCGGCATCAAGGTGAAGGGGCCTTCGGCCGATCTCTTGAAGGCAATCCGCGCCGAAAAGCTGCTTGCCGTTCCGGCTGGCGAGAATGTGCTGCGGCTTCTGCCGCCGCTGACGATCACCGCGGATGAAGCCCGCGAAGGCCTGGCGCGCATCGAGCGCGCCGCCGAGGCGGTGAGGAAGGCAGGCGGCAACGCTGCTGCCTGACGGATAGGGCCAGGACTGACCCAAGGTGTTAGAATGACCTTCGTGCGCTCACGCCGCCAGCGTGGCGCACCAGGGTTCGATTTTTTGAGGAACCGAGTACGATGGCAGGCACCAGACATTTTCTCGATCTTTCGGCCATGACGACCGCCGACCTGAGGACGATCATCGACGATGCGCGCCTCCGAAAGGCGGCAACTAAGGCCGGAACCGCCGAGAAGCCGCTTGCCGGCAAGATGCTGGCGATGATCTTCGAAAAGCCGTCCACCCGCACACGCGTTTCCTTTGATGTCGGCATGCGCCAGCTCGGCGGCGAAACCTTGTTTCTGTCGGGTACCGAAATGCAGCTCGGTCGTGCGGAGACGATCGGCGACACAGCAAAGGTCCTGTCGCGTTATGTCGACGCGATCATGATCCGCACCACCGACCATCGCCGCCTGCTGGAACTGGCCGAACACGCGACCGTGCCCGTCATCAACGGCCTGACGGACGATACCCATCCCTGCCAGATCATGGCCGATATCCTGACGTTCGAGGAGCATCGCGGGCCGGTGAAGGGCAAGACGATCGCCTGGACCGGTGACGGCAACAACGTCCTGCATTCGCTGATCGAGGGCTCCGCCCGCTTCGGCTACCGGATGAACATGGCGGTGCCGCTCGGCTCCGAGCCGCAGGACAAGTTCCTCAACTGGGCCCGCAACAATGGCGGCGAGATTCTGCTCACGCATGACGCCGAACAGGCCGTCGCCGGCGCGCACTGCGTGGTCACCGACACCTGGATCTCGATGAACCAGGAGCATCGCGCCCGTGGCCACAACGTCTTCCAGCCCTACCAGGTCAACGAAGCGCTGATGAAGCGCGCAGCCTCCGATGCGGTCTTCATGCACTGCCTGCCGGCGCATCGTGGCGAAGAGGTGACCGACGATGTGATCGACGGCCCGCAATCGGTGGTCTTCGACGAAGCGGAAAACCGGCTGCACGCGCAGAAGTCCGTCATTGCCTGGTGCATGGGGCTTGTCTGACCGGGTTTGAACCGGGCCTTCCTGGCGCGACAACGCGTCAGGGCGTGCTTGCGCAGGCTTCTGTCGTGTCGGGGGCATTCGCACCGCACTTGACATTGCCGGCAAGCGACACGATCTAGGCGGCATACGGGCGCCCTGAAGACAGCGGGCGCGCAAACCGCCAGGCGGTGCGTTGCAACGGCGACGACACAAACCTGGTGGACAATCCGTTCATCGCGGGATCAAGTGAGACAGCGGGCACGTTGCGCCGGGGAACCTGAACGTTCCGGGCGCAAATCGGCTTGGCTGATGCAAGGAGCAAGACATGACTGACATGACGCCAGGGCTTGGTGAGTTCGACTTCGCCGGTGACGATCACGTCGTGCCTTTCCAGGTGGAAGGCCTCGACGTGCGAGGTCGCGCCGTGCAACTCGGCCCGATGCTGGACGCAATCCTCGAACGCCACAACTATCCGCTTCCGGTCGCACGCCTCGTTGCAGAAACCGTCGTGCTCACCGTGCTGCTCGGTACCTCGCTGAAGTTCGAAGGCAAGCTGATCGTCCAGACGCAGGGCGATGGCCCGGTCGATCTGGTCGTCGCGGATTTCTCGACGCCGGATCGCGTGCGCGCCTATGCCCGCTACGACGCCGACGCGCTTGCCGCGGCCGAAAAGGACGGGCGTACCCTTTCGCACGAGCTGCTCGGCAAGGGCGTGCTGGCGTTCACCATCGACCAGGGCGCCCACACCCAGCGCTACCAGGGCATCGTTGCGCTTGACGGTGCAACGCTCGAAGAGATCGCCGGCGTCTACTTCCGCCAGTCGGAACAGATCCCGACCAAGGTGCGCCTCGGCGTCGCCGAATTGCTCGACCGCGACGAGAGCGGCAAGCCGCGCCACCGCTGGCGCGCTGGCGGCATGGTTGCCCAGTTCCTGCCGGAAGCGCCCGAGCGCATGCGCCAGCCCGACCTTTCGGGCGGCGATGGCGACAATGGCGAAAGCGTCTTCGAGGACGACGATCTCTGGGCGGAAGCCAAGGTGATGGTCGAAACCATCGACATGGACGAGCTGACGGATCCGATGGTCGGAACCGAGCGGTTGCTCTATCGCCTGTTCCACGAGCGCGGCGTTCGCGTCTATGAGCCACAGGCGGTTTACGATCGCTGCAGCTGCTCGCGCGAGAAGCTTCGCTCGGTGCTGTCCAACCTGAATACGGAGGACCTCGAAAGCACCATCGACGATGGCGAGGTCAAGGTCACCTGCGAGTTCTGCTCGACCACCTATCGCTTCGAGGCAAGCGAAGTGCGCCCGCAATAAAGCGGGTGGCGCTCTGGGTCGGCCGAGCTGGCTCACACGTCGAGAGAAGAAACTGAAACGGGAAGCGTGCCATTCTGCGCGCTTCCCGTTTTCGCTTTGATTGACGTCGTGATGTCGCCCGAAAGGCAGGGTGCTCTAGTTGAGCGTGCGCACCAGTCCCGGTGAATCGAGCGAGAAGGCGGGGATCGCCACGTTGAAGGTCTCACCGCCTTCGGCCTCCATGCTGTAGTGGCCGAACATCACGCCGGACGGCGTATCGAGCGGGCAGCCGGAGGAATACTCGTAGGTGTCGCCGGGATTGAGCAGCGGTTGTTCGCCGATCACGCCGGGGCCGCTGACTTCGTCGACCTGACCGTTCTCGTCGGTAATGTGCCAGTAGCGTGTCATCAATCGCACGGCCGCATGCGAATGATTGGAGATCACGATGCGATAGCCCCAGACATAACGGCCGTCATCGGGATCCGACTGTTCTTCGAGATAGTACGGCTCAACCGTAACTTCTATGTCGCGGGTCAAAGCGCGATACATGGGCAACACCTTGCTTCAAGTCTTTCAGGGTATTCTACAGCAAGATGGTTTCGTCAAGAATAACGGCAAGATTGTGCGAGCCCATCGACGGGCAACGCCTCGCGTGAGGCCAGCCGGTCTTTCGATTGGTGCCTATCTCATTGGAATATCGATGGAATATCGGAAGGGTGCTGCGCTCTGCCGGTACCTTCAGGCGCGATCGGTGGCCGCTGCCTGTCGCAGCGGCCATGTTTGTTCGCGTCAGGCTTTGACAGCCTTGAGTGCCCGGGCGAAATCTTCCACCACGTCATCGCTGTCCTCGATGCCGGCCGAGAAGCGCACGGTGCCGGCGGAAATGCCGAGTTCCTCGCGGGCCTCGTCCGTGAGGTTTTTGTGCGTGGTCGTTGCCGGATGGGTGATCAGGCTCTTGCTGTCTCCGAGGTTGTTGGAGATGCGGACGATTTCAAGCGCGTTCTGCAGCGCGAAGGCTGCATCCTTGCCGCCCTTCAGTTCGAAGGCGACGAGCGTCGAGCCGCCGGTCATCTGCTTGGCGATGATGTCGGCCTGCGGATGATCCTTGCGGCCGGGGTAGATGACCTTGGCGACCTGCGGCTGTTCCGCGAGGAAATCTGCGACGCGGCGGGCCGTCTCCGTCTGCTGCCTGACGCGCAGCGGCAGGGTCTCGATGCCCTTCAGCAGCGTCCAGGCGTTGAACGGCGACATGGCCGGACCGGTGTGGCGGAAGTAGTCGTGCAGGTTCTCGTTGATCCAGTCCTTGTCGGACAGCACGACGCCACCCAGGCACCGGCCCTGGCCATCGATGTGCTTGGTCGCGGAATAGACGACGATATGGGCGCCGAGTTCCAGCGGCTTCTGGAACAGCGGCGTCGCAAAGACGTTGTCGACGACGACCTTGGCGCCGATCTGGTTGGCGAGCTTGGCGACGCCGGCGATGTCGATCACTTCGAGCGTCGGGTTCGTCGGGCTTTCGAGGAAGAAGACCTTGGTGTTCTTCTGGATCGCCTTCTCCCAGTTGGCGAGATCGCGTCCGTCGACCAGCGTGCATTCGATGCCGTATTTCGGCGCCAGCGTCTCGACGACCCAGCGGCAGGAGCCGAAGAGGGCGCGGGCGGCAACGATGTGGTCGCCGGCCTTCAGCTGGCAGAGGATGGCGGCGGTGACGGCAGCCATGCCCGATGCCGTGGCGCGCGCGTCTTCCGCGCCTTCCAGCATGCACATGCGCTTTTCGAACATGTCGTTGGTCGGGCTGCCGTAGCGGGCGTAGATGAAGCCTTCGGTCTCGCCCTTGAAGCGGGCTTCCGCAGCTTCCGACGTCTCGTAGACAAAGCCCTGGGTGAGGAAGATTGCCTCGGACGTTTCGCCGTGCTGGGAGCGGGTGGTTCCGCCGTGGACGAGTTGGGTTGCCGGGCGCCAATTCTTGCTCATGGGACGATCACCTTCAAAAACAAAAAAAACCGGCCGCGAAAACGGGCCGGTTTGACACCCGGCCTTTTTAGCTACTTGTTTAACGTGGCTGCAAGCCGACCGGCCAAATCACCACGGGATAAAGCTTCAATACTGCTAGGGTGCGCTTGCGTCAATTCCTGGAGTTTGGTTTTGTCTCGCAACTGAAAAGAGGACTGCAATGGGCCGCAATACCGGGATTTTGGCCGATCGCGCGATCGCCGCGCTGTTCGAAACGGGACGCCTGAAGAGCGAGAGGCCGCTGGATGCCGATCAGATCCAGCCGGCAAGCCTTGACCTGCGCCTCGGCGCCAAGGCCTTTCGCGTCCGCGCGAGCTTCATGCCCGGCCCGTCCCATCTCGTTGCCGACAAGCTCGACCGGCTGAAACTGCACGTGGTCGACCTGACCGATGGCGCCGTTCTGGAGACGGGCTGCGTCTACATCGTGCCGCTGATGGAAAGCCTGGAACTGCCCGAGGACATGTCGGCCTCGGCCAATCCGAAAAGCTCGACCGGCCGTCTTGATATCTTCACCCGCGTCATTACCGACCGCGCCCAGGAGTTCGACAAGATCCCGGCCGGCTACCGTGGCCCGCTCTATCTCGAAATCAGCCCGCGCACCTTCCCGATCGTCGTCAGACGCGGCTCGCGCCTGTCGCAGATCCGCTTCCGCACGGGTCACGCGATCCTGTCGGAACAGGAACTGCAGGCGCTGCACCAGAGCGACACGTTGGTGGCGAGTGACACGCCCAACGTCAGCGGTGGCGGTATCGCCCTGTCGATCGACCTCAAGGGCACCGGCCCCGAAGGCCTGATCGGCTATCGCGGCAAACACCACACTGCCGTTATCGACGTCGACAAGAAGGCGCAGCACGCGATCTTCGACTTCTGGGAGCCGCTCTACAGCCGTGGGCGCGACGAGCTGATCCTCGATCCGGACGAGTTCTACATCCTCGTTTCGCGCGAGGCGGTGCATGTGCCGCCGCTCTTTGCGGCGGAGATGACGCCGTTCGATCCGCTGGTCGGCGAGTTCCGCGTGCATTACGCCGGCTTCTTCGATCCGGGCTTCGGCCATGCTTCGGCCGGCGGCACCGGCAGCCGCGCGGTGCTCGAGGTGCGCAGCCACGAAGTGCCGTTCATCCTCGAGCACGGACAGATCGTCGGTCGCCTGATCTACGAACATATGCTGGAACATCCGGACGGGCTCTATGGCCTGGGTGTCGGCTCCAACTACCAGGCCCAGGGCCTGAAGCTCTCGAAACATTTCCGGGTGGAGTGACGGGTTTTCCACGGGCGCCTGCCGCGATGTCGGTGAAGGACGCTTGACAGATCGCCCCGGTTCGGGAAATTTCGCAGGCACCGCGGGTGTAGTTCAGCGGTAGAACGCCAGCTTCCCAAGCTGGATGTCGTCGGTTCGATCCCGATCACCCGCTCCAATTCCTCCCGTCACCCGTGCTGTCGCGTACTCGTTCCAAGGGCTGGTCAGTTGCGCCGCGGGCGGGTAGTTTACCGATCGATGAATCATCCGCGGCACCATTGGCCGCGCTTCACCCGTGAGACGCGCCGGCCCTGCCCATGAGAATTCTTGCCCTGCTTGCCCTTTGCGCGTCCCTCGTCGCCACGCCGCTTGGCGCCCAGCCCAAGGACATGCCGGTCCTCTTCGATGCGCGCGAGCGCATCGCCAAACCCGATCTGACCGGTCTTGCGCGCCTGCGCTTCCTGACGACGGTGGACTTCCCGCCGTTCAACTTCATCGACCAGTCGGGAAGGCTCTCGGGCTTCCACGTCGACCTGGTGCGCGAGATCTGCCGCGAGCTCGATATCGAAGCCAAGTGTCAGATCCAGGCCGTGACCTACGCGGAGCTGTTGCCGGCGCTTGAGGGAGGGCAGGGCGAGGCGATTGCCGCGGGTGTGGCGGTCGGTCCGGAGTTGCGCCAGCGCTTCGCATTTTCGCGCGCCTTCATGCGCCTTCCCGCACGCTTCGCCGTCAACGCCAAGGCCGCCGGCGCCGTGACGCGGCTGACGGATCTCAAGGGTAAGGCGGTGGGGGTCGTCGCGGGCACCACCCATGAGGCGATGTTCAAGTCGTTCTTTCCGAGGATCGAGGCCAAGGTATTCCCCGATCGCGATGCAATGCTGTTGGCGCTGCAAAAGGGCGAGGTGGCTGCGGTCTTTTCCGACGGCATGCAGCTTTCGTTCTGGATTTCAGGCAGCACTGCCGCTGGCTGCTGTGCGCTTGTCGACGGTGCCTATTTCTCGCAGCGCTTCCTCGGCGAAGGTCTGACGATCATGAACCGCAAGTCGGAACCGGCCCTGACCCAGGCGATCGACCATGCGCTGCTGGCGCTTTCGCGAAGCGGCCGTCTCGAGGAAATCTACCTGCGCTACTTCCCGAACGGGATTTACTGACGAAGCGGCCGCCGCGGCGTCTCCGTCCCGGTGCCGCGCTAGCGCCGGAACCGGGCGAGCGCGCCGCGCTCGATCGCGGCACAGGTGAGCTTGTCGAGGCCGAGGCGGTCGCGCAGCAACTGCAGGAGGCGGATTTCCTCGTTGCGGATGCGCTGGTCGGCGGCGGCGATTTCGACGGCGAGCGCGTATGCCGTCTCGTAAAATTTCTCCGGCAGCGCCTCGCGCACGATTTCAAGCACGATGTCCAGCCCTTCCGGCGCTGCCAGCTGGGCGGAACATTCATTGCCAATATGGACGAGGCTGTCCTCGTCGAACCCGTCGAAGACCGGCAGGAACTGCACGAGCCTGCCGATGCGGGCGAACTCGTCGTCGCTCATCTCGCGGTCGACCGCCGACATCATCACCATGACATAGACGAGAGCTTCGTGGTGGCTGAGGCTTGGCGACATGAGGGGTTCCGGCAGCAGGCAATTCCAGGAAAAGTGTAAAAACGGCTTCCGTCCGGAATTGCGGCGTTTCGAGGGATGATCTGGACGATGGAAAGCTGGGCATCGCCGCGGCTGTTTACAAGTCCGGCTGCGGGGCGTCCATCGCTGTACCGAGGGTCGGATCGTCAAACGTCATCGGCGTGTGGTTGAGGTCACGCGGGTCTTCGCCATAAAAACCGAGCTTGGCCTTGCGTGCCGCGTCGGCGCGCTTTTCAAGCGCCGAGCCGACGAGCGGCGTCGCCCAGCCATTGTCGACGAGCCAGGTCGCAAGATCCTGACCGCCAAGCGTACAGGACGCCGTGGCCGATGGTTTGGCTTTGCCCTCGGGCAGATCGCAGCTGACGGCGCGGGCTCGCAGGAAGTTTCGGAACGCGGTCCTCGCGACGGTGCCACACGGCCAGGTCTTGCCGCCGCCTTCGCAGGTTCTGTCGGCCTCTTCCGGTTCGATGCCGTCGAGCTGCACCCTGA
>JAESFW010000205.1_pt1 | contig 78447 bp, 78 predicted proteins | sample 9269481 | NCBI WGS metagenome assembly JAESFW01 (sample SAMN14515350, study PRJNA621654) | algae metagenome | isolation source: Lyngbya sp. HA4199-MV5 and co-occurring heterotrophs from soil with... | place: USA: Ahupuaa O Kahana State Park, Hawaii | collected 2009-07-21 | reverse complement strand
GTAAAAATATGTCAACAAAGCTGACATATTTTTTCGAATGTTTCGCAAGCTGCAATCTGGCTGAAAGGAAATGACCGCGTGGCCGGCCAATCCAAAGAGAACACCCGGTATCTGAGCGATGCCGCTGTCGATGACGACACGATCGATTTCGAGATCATCGAGCTCTTCTTCTTTGCCTATCGCGACTTTACCTCCGATCCCGACGCCATCCTTGAAAAGAGCGGCTTCGGGCGGGCGCATCACCGTGTCGTGCACTTCGTCGATCGGGAGCCGGGCATGACGGTCGCGGATCTCCTGGACACGCTGAAGATCACCAAGCAGAGCCTTGCGCGCGTGCTCAAGCAGCTGATCGATTCCGGGTACATCCGCCAGGAGACCGGGCCGGAAGACCGGCGCCAGCGCATGCTCTACACCACCGTGGAAGGACAGGCTCTGGCGCGGGCGCTGGCGGAGCCACAGTCCCGCCGCATAGCCGATGCATTGGCAAGAACCGGTCCGGGCGCGCGCGAAACCATCAAGCGCTTTCTTGCCGGCATGAAGAACAACGCCGCAGACTGACAAGGAGGCCCGCCGCCGGCGGACAACCGGGCAGCGCAGCTACTGGGGAAGCATGGAATGACGACAAAAGCGACTGTCTCGGACGATGCGGCTCACCTCCTGGTCGTCGACGACGATCGGCGCATCCGCGATCTGCTCAACCGCTACCTGGTCGAGCAGGGATTTCGCGTGACGACCGCGTCCGACGCGGATGAAGCACGGCGCAAGCTCGTCGGCCTCGATTTCGACCTTTTGATCGTCGACGTGATGATGCCGGGCGAAAGCGGCATCTCGCTGACGCACAGCCTGCGCCAGATCAAGACCGTGCCGATCCTGATGCTGACGGCGCTGGCGGAATCGAACTCCCGCATCGAGGGTCTCGAAGCCGGCGCCGACGACTATCTGTCAAAGCCCTTCGAGCCGCGCGAACTGGTGCTGCGCATCAATAACATCCTGCGCCGCAACCAGCCGGCCCAGGCGCCCAAGGTCGACCAGGTGATCTTCGGTCCCTACACCTTCTCGGTGGTGCGCAAGGAACTTAGGCGCGGCGCCGATCATATCCGCCTCACCGACCGCGAACAGGAGATCATGACGCTGTTTTCGCAGCGCGCCGGCGAGACCATCCCGCGTCACGAATTGATCGGCGACGATGCCGAGGTGGGCGAGCGCACGATCGACGTGCAGATCAATCGCCTTCGGCGCAAGATCGAGGATGATCCGTCCAATCCGGTTTGGCTGCAGACGGTGCGCGGCATCGGATACCGGTTGAGCGTGGACTGAGATGGCAGGCCTTCCGATGAGCGCGGCAAACCATGGCAAGTTTTGATGGCATAGAGCGCGGGGCGACGGGCTCCAGCGACAACGCCTGGAGGCGCTTTACCCGCTGGCTGCGCCGTCGCCTGCCGATGGGCCTCTACGCCCGCTCGCTGCTGATCGTCATCATTCCGATGGTGCTCCTGCAGTCGGTCGTTGCCTTCATCTTCATGGAGCGCCACTGGCAGCTGGTGACTCAGCGCCTGTCGGCCGCCGTCACGAGCGACATTGCCGCGATCGTCGACCTGATCGACACCTTCCCCGCCGATCGCGATATCTCCGAGATCATCCGCATCGCCCGCGACCAGCTCGATCTCAGCATTTCGGTCGATCCGCCCGGCGAACTTCCGCCGCCGCGGCCGAGCCCGTTCTTCGAAATTCTCGACCAGATTCTCGGCGAGGAGATTTCAAACCAGGTCCGACGCCCCTTCTGGATCGATACGGTCGGCAACTCCAAGCTCGTCGAGATCCGCATCAAGCTCGACGACGGGCGCATCCTCAGGGTCTACGCCCGGCGCAACCAGGCCTATGCGTCGAACACCCATATCTTCCTCGTCTGGATGGTGGCCGCATCGCTGGTGCTGCTGACCATCGCGGTGCTCTTTCTGCGTGGCCAGATCCGACCGATCCTGGCGCTGACCAAGGCGGCCGAGAGCTTCGGCAAAGGCCAGAAGATCGACGATTTCGCCCCGCGCGGGGCCGACGAGATCCGCCGCGCCGGTCTCGCCTTCATCCTGATGCGTGAGCGTATAGAGCGCCAGATCGAGCAGCGCACGGCCATGCTCACCGGCGTCAGCCACGACCTTCGCACCATTCTTACGCGCTTCAAGCTGCAGCTGGCGCTGGCCGGTAACAACCCCGACCTCGAAGGCCTCAACCAGGATGTCGAGGACATGCAGAACATGCTCGAAGGCTATATCGCCTTTGCGCGCGGCGAGGCGGAAGAGGATGTCGGCCAGCTGAAGCTCAGCGATCTGATGGTCCGGCTTGCGGCGGAGGCCGAATTGCTCGGCAAGACGCTCACGACCTCGGTCGAGGGCGAGGACGAGGTTCGCGTCCGGCCGAACGCCTTTACCCGTCTGGTCGCCAATATTGCCTCGAACGCCTACCGCTATGCCGACACGGTGAACATCGACGCCCGCCACAGCGCCAAGTGGGTCACCATCACCGTCGACGACGATGGCCCGGGCATTCCCGAGCGGTCGCGCGAGGACGTGTTCAAGCCGTTCTTCCGCCTCGACGAGGCGCGCAATCTCGACAGTTCCGGCACCGGGCTCGGTCTTGCCATTGCCCGCGACATCGCGCGTAGCCATGGCGGCAACGTCACGCTTGGCGACAGCCCGCTCGGGGGCTTAAGGGCAACGGTGCGCGTGCCCGCTTGACCTGTGCGTCTTGAGAGGCCACTGCTCGCCCTGGGGAAGCCAGGGAGTGAGCAGTGCCGGAAATCAATTGGGATGAATGGGAACGGCGACTGGCGACGCTATGGGCGACGTTTGATAAGGCCGACGCCGAAACCTTCATAGCGCGCATCGAAGCGCTCGCAGCCGAGCTTCCACCGGAGCATGCCATCGGCCTGTTCGAAAGGGCTTGTGCCCAGGATTCGACGGGTCACGAGGCCAGGGCCGAGCCTCTCTATCGCCAGGCGCTCGCGACCGGCCTTTCGGGCATCCGCCGCCGCCGGGCGACCATCCAGCTCGCGAGTACCTTGCGCAATCTCGGCCGTGCGGACGAAGGCGTTGCGCTGCTTGCAGCCGAGCGGACCATGCCGTCGGACGAGCTCGACGACGCCGTCAACGCCTTCCTGGCCCTCTGCCTGGTCGATGTCGGTCGCGCCAAGGAAGCGACCGGGCTCGCGCTCGAAAGCCTGTCCAGGCACCTGCCCCGCTACAACCGTTCGCTCAAGCGTTACGCCGAGACCCTGGCACCGGGCGAGTAATCCCTAAAGCGCGTCGCGATCTTTCAGATCCGCTCCTTGCGCTTTAAGCCTTTGATCCTCGCATATCGGTGCTGCACACATTTGCGCGAAATGCTTTAGCGCTGGTAGATCGACGTCAGTCCGCGCCGCTCGTTGAAGCGGTGCCAGGCGTCGATGCGGCGCGGGTGGCGGGCGCGCATGACATCGAGCGGCGCAAGCAGCCGACCCTCACGGCCAAGCGCTGCATCGAGGATCTCGATGATCCGACGGTTCGGCCAGGGCTTGCGGGTGATCGTCAACAGCGCCCGGAAGGCGTCCTCTTCCCGGCCTGCACCAAGCTGATGGGCGATCAGCCCATAGGCAAAGGCGGTCGAGCGGCTGACGCCGGCGTGGCAATGCACGAGGATCCGGCTTGAGCCGTCTTCGGCAGCCGGCCGCATCGCCTCGAACACCTCGAGCACCAGATCCGGAAAATGCTGGGTGGCATTCGGGTTTTCCTGGTCGCGCATGCGCACCACACGGTGGCTCGCGCCGGCAATCACGGGCACGTTCGTCTCGGGCAATTCGGGGTCGAGCAGCGAGAGCACATGGCTTGCGCGCCAGTCGCGCGCCGCATCGGCAGCGCGCCACAGGCAGGAAACCTTGACGCGCTCAGGGATCACTTCAAAAGCAATGGTCATCGGGGATCACATCAACTTCTTTCCGTTGGGAACCGGCTTTTCGGTGGCAGCCAGCACGATCGCGCCGGCCTCGTCTTCAAAGCCCAGCGTCAGCACTTCGGAGCGGACAGGGCCGATCTGGCGCGGCGGAAAATTGACAACGCCCAGAACCTGTCGCCCGACGAGATCCTCCGGGCTATAATGAACCGTGATTTGCGCTGATGACTTTTTTATGCCGATCTCCGGGCCGAAATCGATTTTCAGCTTGAAGGCGGGCTTGCGGGCTTCCGGAAACGGTTCGGCCTCGACGATGGTGCCGACCCGGATGTCGACGCGCTCGAAATCAGCAAACTCAATCGTATCAGCCATCGCTATTCCCTAAATGAAAACCTTCTCCGCCGACGTGGCTTAAAGCATCGGGCGAGATTCCGGAAGCGTGTCGGCCTCGGCGGCGTTCACGCGAAATCTTGCCTCGGTCCAGGGACGGCGCGCAAACTCCTCGGCGAGGAAATCGATGAACACACGCACGCGCGGCGGCAGAAACCGCCGGTGCGGATAGACCACGGTGATCGGCTCCGCTTCGGCGCGGTTGTGGTTCGTCAGGAGTGGGCGCAGCCGGCCAGCCTTGATGTCGTCGCCGACGAGGATCTCAGAGAGGCGGACGATGCCGATACCAGCGAGCGCCAGACGACGCAGCGCTTCGGTGCTATTGGCTTCGACCGGGCCCCGAACACGGATCGCCCGCCTGCCGCCCTCATCGTCGAACTCCCAGACATTGAGGCGGCCATGCGCGGTAATGGCAAGGCACACGTGCCGCTGCAGGTCATCGGGCGTCTCTGGAATGCCATGCCTTTCGAGGTAGCCCGGTGCCGCACAGATCACCCGCCGGTTTGCGGCGAGCCGCCGCGTCACCAGCGTGGTGTCGGTCGGCTCTGCCACCCGGACGGCGATATCCGCATCGCCATTCAGCAGGTCGACGATCGCGTCGCTGAAGTCGAGTTCAAGCTCGATGTCAGGGTATCGCTCGATAAAGGCCGGCAACATCGGCACGATCAACCGATGGCCGAAAGCGCTCGGCAGGCTGACACGCAGACGGCCACGCGGCTCGGCACCCGGCTGGATCGCAAATTCCGCATCCTCCATATCGCCAAGGATGCGACGGCTCGATTCCGCATAGGCAATGCCCTCGGTCGTCAGGCTGATGCTGCGCGTCGAACGCTGCAGCAGGCGCACCCCGAGCCTGGCCTCAAGGCGCCCGATGATCTTGCTGACGGCCGATGGCGTCATCCGCAACCTGCGCGCGGCCGCAGAAAAGTCCCCCTCCTCGACAACTGCGAGAAACACGGCCATGGCTTCCTGCCGATCCATCGCATCTATTCCATTTCGTCACAGATATCAGGAATTTATCATGGATTATCGCAGCAAGCGATAGGTTGTAGCCTAATCCGGTACTTCAATGACCACGTGTCGAGGACAACGGACATGGATGAACAGCGCAACGACGTGCCTGTGAGCTACGAGCTGCATTCCTGGGCGCGACATGAGCGCAGCGTTGCGGTCGGCGACGCCTGCCGTCGGGCAATGATCATGATCGGGAGCTTGTCGTTCGGCCGGCTGCCACGCGATGACCGTGGCGGATGCTCAGGGGAAGCGCCGCTACGCCCATTAACGGGCCGAAGTTGAGGCCGACGCCATCGCGGCGCCGGCAACCGATAGGCTTAGCCAGCCAGTTCTTCCGCACGCTTGCGCGCTGCTGCAATCGCCTTGTCGAAAAGTGGCTGCATGCCGTCGTCGGCCATCAGCACGGAAAGAGCCGCAGCAGTCGTGCCGCCGGGCGACGTCACGTTCTGGCGCAGCCGCGCCGCCTCGTCGGGGGACTGGTGCAAAAGTTCGCCAGCCCCCGCGACGGTTTCCCGCGCGAGCCGCATGGCGAGGTCCGCCTCGAGGCCGGCCTTGCGGCCCGCTTCCGCCATGCACTCGACGAGGTAGAAGACATAGGCCGGACCACTGCCCGAGACGGCAGTGACGGCATCGATCTCGGCTTCGGTCCTGACCCATTCGACCGGACCGCTGACCTTCAAGAGATCATGAACCTGCGCGCGCTGCGCCTCGCTGACGCGGGCATTGGCAAAGGCGCCGGTGACGCCGCGGCCGATCATCGCCGGCGTGTTCGGCATGGCACGAACGGTCGCCGCCGCACCCAGATGGGTCTCGATGAAGGCGAGCGTCTTGCCGGCTGCGACCGAGACGATGACCGTGTCGGGTCCGACGAGCGATTTCAACGGCGGCAGCACCACGTCCATCACCTGCGGCTTGACCGCGAGGAAGATGACGCCTGCCTGAACGCCCGCCGGAGCCACAGCCGCATGGGTAACGCTGTTGTCGGCAATCAGCTGCGCCATGGCCGGTGGTGGGCCGGGATCGACGACGAGCACGTCGGCGCCCTTGACGCCGCTTTTCAGCCAGCCGGAAAGCATGGCGCCGCCCATGTTACCGGCGCCGACAAGCACGATGGGACCGGAAGCGGCATTTGCCATGATCAGGCCTCTCCAACCGTTTCGAACAGCACGGCATCGACCGCGCGCTGCGCGTCCATGCCGGACCAGACGACGAATTGAAACGCCTGATAATAGGATTCGCAAGCGTCGAGTGCGCTCGAAAGCAGAACTTCGACCTGCTGGTTGGTGGGTTCGGCCCCGCCGGCGAGCAGCAGCGACTGGCGGAAGATCACGACCTCTTCCTGGCGCCACAGGTCGAAGTGACCCATCAGCACCTGCCCGTTGATGTGCGAGAGCAGGCGGATGACTTCGTTGACCCGGCTTTCCGAAACCTTGATGTCGAAGGCACAGGCCAGGTGCAGCGCCTCGAATTCCTCCATCCAGGAGAAGGAAACGTGGTAGTCCGCCCACTTGCCTTCGACCGTCATGGCGATTTCGTCTTCGCCGGATCGCTCGAACGACCAGTCGTTATTCGCAGCCACGAACTCGATCATATCGACCGGGTTGGATTGGCGCTCGACTTCCATTTCCAAAAGGCTCATGCATCACCCTGCATAGGTGTGGCCCAGGCATGCGTCATCACGCTCACACGACGCAACGCTGCAAACCCAACACCGATTAAAATCACACTATGATTGCTGAACTCACATCCATCCTGGCTGACTTACCCTGCCTGGAGCTTACGCGGTTCGTTTCGAATCATCATTTAAAATCAGTGTATAATGGCGGAGTCAGGCTGCCAGCCCCTCGCCCCTAAAATAGCCGTGTACAATCGCGCCTACGTTGTCACGAGAATGAAGCGGTTGAGCTTAACTGACTCTGCCATAAGGGTTTTTTGGCAGTGTCCACAGGTGGAAAACTTTTCATGTTTTATTAACCTGCCTTAACGCCGCCTCAGACGGCGGCGGATGCAGGACAGCAAAACGCCCGCGAAATCGATCCGCGGGCGCCGCTAAAACGCTGAAATGCCGTTATTTCAAGGGAATCGCGTTACTTGCCATTATCAACGAGACGCGCTTCCAAAGCCTCGATACGGGCAAGAAGCGCATCGTTTTCTTCACGCGCTTTGATGGCCATTTCCTTGACCATCTCGAACTCCTCGCGCTTGACGACGTCGAGCGAGTTCAGCGTGCGTTCGGCCTGCGCGCGGAAGGCGGTCTCGACTTCGCGGCGCACGCCTTGCGCGGCGCCCGCAGCATCGGTCATCAGCTTGGCAAAGTCATCGAGAATGCGGTTGGTGCCAGTGCTCATCGTTGCGATCTCCATTTCAGCCATCGCCTCGCCTTGCGATGCGGTCATGGATTTCAGGTAGGGTCAGCGGCGGGCGGATGCAAGGAAAATCACGCCCCCTCATCACGCGCCTGTGTCCTGAGCCGCCACCCCCGCCCTTGACCGGGCGGAAATCGCTCGCCATGTTCCGCCAAAACAACCGGCCCGGCACGAGAAGAATAAATTGGAAACACTAGCGACCCGCCTCGCCATCCTCCCCTTCCCCGAAATCGATCCCGTCATCGTCCAGATCGGGCCCCTTGCCATCCACTGGTACGGCCTTGCCTATGTCGCGGGTATTCTGCTGGGGTGGTTCTATGCCCGGCGTCTCGCGGTGAATGCGCCGCTCTGGCGCGACAATGCACCGGCCATCACGCTGCAGCAGCTCGACGACTTCCTGCTCTGGGCGGCAGGCGGCATCGTGCTTGGTGGCCGCATCGGCTACATCCTCTTCTACGATCTCGGTTCCGTGCTTGCCAATCCGATCCGGGCGCTCGAGATCTGGAACGGCGGCATGTCGTTCCATGGCGGCTTCCTCGGCACGACGATCGCCATGATCCTGTTTGCCCGCAAGAACAAGATTGCCCTCTGGAGCCTGTTCGACATCGTCGCCGCCGTTGTCCCGATCGGCCTGTTTTTCGGCCGCATCGCCAACTTCATCAACGGCGAGCTCTGGGGACGGCTGTCGTCCATGCCTTGGGCAATCGTTTTTCCGACCGGCGGCCCGTTCGCCCGCCACCCGAGCCAGCTCTACGAAGCCGTGCTTGAAGGCCTCGTCCTGCTCGCCGTTCTCGCCTGGTTCATCTACCGTCGCCAGGCATTCAAGTCGCCAGGTCTCGTCACCGGCATCTTCGTGCTCGGCTATGCACTGAGCCGCATTTTCGTCGAATTCTTCCGCGAACCGGACGCGCAGATCGGCTATCTTGCCGGAGGCTGGCTGACGATGGGCATGCTGCTCTCGTTGCCGATGGCGCTCGCCGGCATCTGGGCGATCGCCCGGGCAAAGCGCGCAGCCGCCTGAGAGCGGAGGTAAGGGCACGCGGTTTTCCGGCCGCGGCCCCGTTAACTGGACAGACGCATGACGACACCACTCGGCGACAAGATCAAGGCGCTGATCCGGGCTCACGGGCCGATCAGCGTCACGGACTATTTCTCTCTGTGCCTCGCGGATCCGGAGCACGGCTACTACCGGGTGCACGAACCCTTCGGCAAGGAAGGCGATTTCACCACCGCACCGGAAATCAGCCAGCTCTTCGGCGAAATGATCGGCGTCTTTCTCGTTCACGCCTGGCAGCAGCACGGCAAGCCCGAGGGCGCCGTGATTGCCGAAATCGGCCCCGGCCGCGGCACGATGATGTCCGATATGCTGCGCGTCGTGCGGCGTCTGGCACCCGACCTCTACGCCTCTTCGAGCGTGCATCTCGTCGAAACCAGCGACCGCCTGCGCAAGATCCAGTCCGAAACGCTGGCCGCCCATGGCAACAAGGTCGATTGGCACACAAGCTTCGAGACCTTGCCCGAGGGCTTTCTGTTGCTTGCCGCCAACGAACTGTTCGACGCCATTCCGATCCGGCAGTTCGTGCGCACGGCGCAAGGGTTTCGCGAACGCATGGTCGGCCTTGACGCCGACGACGAGCTGACCTTCGCCGCCGGCGTCGCCGGCATCGATCCGGATCTTTTGCCGACACCGGCCCAAGGGGTCGCCGAAGGCACGGTCTTCGAGATTGCGCCGGCCCGCGATGCGGTGATGTCGGCCCTTTGCGAACGGCTGAAGATCAGTGGCGGCACCGCCGTGATCATCGACTACGGGCACCTGGCAACTGGCTACGGCGACACCCTGCAAGCGATCCGCGACCACGAATATGACCCGCCGCTCGCCAGTCCCGGCCGCGCGGACCTCACCAGCCACGTCGACTTCGAGCAGCTTGCCCGCCGCGCCAAGACGGACGACGTGCAGATCAACGGGCTGGCCCACCAGGGAGATTTTCTGGTCGGGCTTGGCCTGCTCGACCGTGCCGCAGCCCTTGGCCGCGACAAGGATGCGCTGACCCAGGAAGGCATTCGCCAGGATGTGGAACGGCTCGCCGGAGCGGGTGCTGGAAAGATGGGGGAACTGTTCAAGGTTCTGGCCGTCAGCAGCCCGCCCGTGCCCTTGTCGCCCTTCCGCAAACGCAAGGGGTGACGACCGCGCCCCGCGCGCTTTATCGGATCACCGGACGGCACCCCTGCCGTTCGGGAATTGACAGCCCCGCCATCGCGAGCCAACATCGCGCCGGCAAATCAGCCGCCAGTCGCCGGGCCGGAACGTGCCCTCAAACCCATTGATATCCTTAAGAAAGCAAGGGCGAATATACCGATGCAGCATGATGCCGCGCTTTCCCCAGTACAGAGCTCGCTCTTTAGCGAGAAGGTCGGGCCGGCCATCGCGCATGGTTATTTCACCCGAAAGGGCGGCGTCTCCGAAGGGCTCTATCGCGGCCTCAATGTCGGCCTCGGCTCGCACGACGATCGCAGCCTGGTCAACGAGAACCGCACCCGTGTCGCTTCCTGGTTCGGCGCGCCGCTGGAGCGGTTGGCGACCGTGCATCAGGTCCATTCCCCCGACGCCATCGTGGTCGACGAAACCTATGACGGCGCACGCCCCGAGGCAGACGCGCTGGTAACGGCGACACCCGGCATCGTGCTCGGCGTGCTGTCGGCCGATTGCGGTCCCATCCTCTTTGCCGATGCTGAAGCCAAGGTCGTCGGTGCTGCCCATGCCGGCTGGAAGGGTGCGCTCGGCGGCGTGCTGGAAAGCACCATCGACACCATGGTCTCGCTCGGCGCCCGCCGCGAGCGCATCGTCGCCTGCCTCGGCCCGTCGATCAGCCGCCGCAACTATGAGGTCGGCGCCGAATTCGTCGAGCGCTTCGTTTCGGTGAACGACAGCTATCAATCCTATTTCAGCCCGTCTGAAGGCAACGGTCATTCGATGTTCGACCTGCCGTCCTTCACGATCCGGCGGCTGACCGAGGCTGGCGTTACCGCCGAGAACCTCGACATCTGCACCTATGCCGACGAGGAGCGTTTTTTCTCCTACAGGCGCACGACCCACAGGCAGGAGCCGGACTACGGCCGACAGATTTCCGCCATTTGCATACGAGGAACCTGACATGGCCCTTCAATTTGCCCAGGAAGAATATGCAGGCCGTCTTGAGCGGCTGACGGAGAAGATGCGCGAGGAGAAGCTCGACGCCGTGCTGCTTTTTGCCCAGGAAAGCATGTACTGGCTGACCGGCTACGACACCTTCGGCTATTGCTTCTTCCAGACGCTGGTCGTCAAGAAGGACGGCTCGATGGTGCTGCTCACCCGCTCGGCCGACCTGCGCCAGGCGCGCCACACCTCCAATATCGAGCGCATCGAGATCTGGGTCGACCGGGCCAATGCCGATCCGACCATGGACCTCAAGAACCTCCTGAGCGAACTGGACCTGCTCGGCTGCCGCATCGGCATCGAATACGACACCCACGGCATGACCGGCCGCGTCGCGCGCCTGCTCGACCGCCAGCTCCAGACCTTTGGCGAGCTCATCGACGCCTCGCATCTCGTCAGCCGCCTGCGACTGATCAAGAGCGACGCCGAGATCGCCTATGTCGAAAAGGCCGCAAGCCTTGCCGACGACGCGCTCGATGCCGCCCTGCCGCTGATCCGCCCCGGCGGCAACGAGGCCGACATCCTGGCCGCCATGCAGGGCACGATCCTTGCCGGCGGCGGCGACTATCCGGCCAACGAATTCATCGTCGGCTCCGGCGCCGACGCGCTGCTCTGCCGTTACAAGGCCGGGCGCCGCGTGCTCGATGCCCAGGACCAGCTAACGCTGGAATGGGCAGGCGTCAGCGCCCACTACCATGCCGCGATGATGCGCACCGTCATCATCGGCGAGCCGACCAACCGCCACCGCGAGCTTTACAGCGCCTGCCGAGAGACCATCCAGGCGATCGAGATGGTGCTGCGCCCCGGCAACACCTTCGGCACCGTGTTCGACGTGCATGCCAAGATCATGGACGAGCGCGGCCTTGCCCGCCATCGGCTGAATGCCTGCGGCTATTCGCTCGGCGCCCGCTTCTCGCCTTCCTGGATGGAGCACCAGATGTTCCACCTCGGCAATCCGCAGGAGATCGAGCCGAACATGTCGTTGTTCGTGCACATGATCATCATGGATTCCGACAGCGGCACCGCCATGACGCTTGGCCAGACCTACCTCACCACCACGGACACGCCGCGCGCGCTGTCGCGTTATGGCCTGGACTTCATTTCTGCTTAGGGAAATCCGCCTAGACTTGCTTTGAACGGGCAGACGACAGGAGACGTTTCAAAAACTGCCGCGAAGAAATCGGACGGTTTGAACATGCGAAAGCTCACGACGCCTATTGTTGGACTTGGCCTTGCCGTTGCGCTCGCCGGCTGCAACAGCACCGACATGCTGACGCCACAGGTCGACGTCGGCGCGGGAACCTTCCGCTCGCCGCCAGTGACGCAATCGGACCTCGATTCCATGTCGGCTGAGAGCGTCCCGGTACAGCGCGAACCCGTCAGCCAGACCACCGCCTACTCGCCCCAGCCAGTTGTTTCGAGCACGCCGCCGACGGCCTATGCCCGCGAGGATGCGACCTATACCGATCCGGCCGGCTCGTTCGAGGCGCAGGCAAGCCAGCTTGCCGCCGGCTCCGAGCCCGTCCAGAACACGATCCAGAACCATCAGGCACCCGTTGAACAGACGCCAGTGCAGCACACGCCGGTGCAGCAGGCGGCCGCTGCAGCCGAACAGATCCAAAGTCAGCCGACTGTCGCCTCCCTGCCGAAGGCAAGTGCTGTCGCAAGCGGCACGATCCGTTTCCTGCCGATCATCGGCGCGCCGGTTCAGGCGGTCACGCCACTCTCCAGGCAGCTCGGCGCCGACGCCCGCGCCCGCGGCCTGACGATCAAGGGTTCGGCGGATTCAAGCAGCGAACATATTCTCAAAGGCTATTTTTCGGCGCTGAAGGACGGCGACAAGACCACCGTCGTCTATGTCTGGGACGTGCTCGACGGCAGCGGAAACCGCCTGCACCGCATCCAGGGGCAGGACTCCGTTCCCGGCGGCGGCACGGATTTGTGGAGTGCCGTGCCGGAGACAACCATGCAGGGAATTGCGACGAAAACCATCGACGCCTATCTCGAATGGCGGCAATCTCAGGCCGGTTGACACAAAGTTTTTAGGATATTGGCCTTCGCGGCGCAGCATTCCCCTTGCATTCAAGTTCAGTCTCGCTAAAAAGCGGCCGATCAGCTCTGAACGGCGGCCATCCGCAAAGAATGTCCGCGATTGGAATGGCTCTCGGAATCTGCGCGGAACACACCGCTCCCGGAACAGCACCGGACGGTGACCGCGCCAGCTCAAGGCGGTCCGTCAATGAAGGTTTTCGCAGGTAATTCGAACCGGCTGTTGGCCGAAGCGATCTGCAACTATCTCAATCTGCCTCTCGGCAAAGCGACGGTACGCCGTTTCGCCGATCAGGAAATCTTCGTCGAGATCGGCGAAAACGTGCGCGGCGAGGATGTGTTCATCATCCAGCCGACATCCTTCCCCACCAACGATCACCTGATGGAACTGCTCATCATGATCGACGCGGTACGGCGCTCCTCCGCCCGCCGCATCACCGCCGTGATCCCCTATTTCGGCTATGCCCGCCAGGACCGCAAGGCCGGCCCGCGCACGCCGATCTCCGCCAAGCTCGTCGCCAACCTGATCACCGAAGCCGGCGCCGACCGCGTTCTGACGCTCGATCTTCATGCCGGCCAGATCCAGGGCTTCTTCGACATCCCGACCGATAACCTCTACGCGATCCCGATCCTCGCCCGCGACGTCAAGGAAAACTACGACCTGAAGAACGTCATGGTCGTTTCGCCCGACGTCGGCGGCGTGGTACGCGCCCGTGCGCTTGCCAAGCGCCTCGACTGTCTGCTGGCAATCGTCGACAAGCGCCGTGATCGTCCGGGTGAATCCGAAGTCATGAACGTCATCGGCGACGTGAAGGGCAAGGACTGCCTGCTGATCGACGACATCGTCGATTCCGGCGGCACGCTCTGCAACGCGGCCGAAGCACTTCTGAAGAACGGCGCGACCAGCGTCACCGCCTACATCACCCACGGCGTTCTCTCCGGCGGCGCGGTTGCCCGCGTCACCTCGTCGATGCTGAAGGAACTGGTCATCACCGACTCGATCCAGCCGACCACGGCCGTCCAGTCCGCCCACAACATCCGGGTGATCACCACCGCGGGCCTGCTCGGCGAAGCCATCAGCCGCACCAGCCAGGAAGAGTCGGTTTCGAGCCTCTTCGACTGAGGCCGTCCCTACCCGCGCATTCATGAAACGCCGGCGTCCAAAGCGCCGGCGTTTTTCGTTGTGAAGACGTGGCTAGAGTAATTCCAGGAAAAGTGTGAAACGGTTCTCCGTCCGGAATTGCGTTATCTCAAAGAGCTAGATTGTTTTGATCTAGCGGCCGAGCGCCTGCACCAGCGGCTGGTCGGCAAGATTGTCGATGAACCAGTTGGGATAGACTGGCGCCGGCACGGTCGCCGCGTCGAGTGCCGAGATCTCCGCTGGCGTCAGAACGAGATCGGCCGCGCCGAGATTGTCTTTCAGCTGGTGCGGCTTGGAAGCGCCCAGCAGCACGCTCGTCACCGCCTGTCTCGCCAGCAGCCAGGCGATCGCCACCTGCGCCACGCTTGCCCCGCGCTGGTCGGCGATGGTGCGCATGCGCTCCACGAGCCTGAAGCCGTGCTCCTTGTCGAAGGGCAGGATGTCGAAACCGGAATAGCGATTGTCCGGGTCGCCGAGATTGTCGTGGGTGTATTTGCCCGAAAGAAAACCGGACGCCAGCGGGCTCCAGACCGTCAGGCCCAACCCATAGCGGTCCATCATCGGAATGACGTCGCGCTCGACATCGCGGCCGAGCAGCGAATAATGCATCTGCCCATGGGTGAAGGGCGCAAGCCCATTGGCCTTCTGGATCTCAAGCGCTGCCGCCACCTTCCAGGCCGACCAGTTGGAAAAGCCGATGTAGCGTGCCTTGCCCGAACGCACGACCGCATCGAGCGCAAGCAGAGTTTCCTCAAGCGGCGTATGCGGGTCCTCCTTGTGGACGATATAGACGTCGATCCAGTCGGTGCCGAGCCGCTTCAGGCTCTGATCGACCGACCAGAGGATATGCCGGCGCGACAGTCCAGATTGGGTGAGCGGCGTGCCCGTGCGGAACCCTACCTTGGTGGCGATCACCACCTCGTCGCGGCGGTCCTTGAGCGCTTCGCCGAGGATCCGCTCGGATTGTCCGGAGGCGTAGGCATCCGCCGTGTCGAAGAAGGTGATGCCGGCATCGAGCGCCTGGCCGACCAGGGCGTCGGCGGCCTCCGCGTCGGTCTTGTAGACGGAGCCGATGCTGCGGTCGCCAGAGGTAAACGTCATCGCCCCGAAGGCGAGCCGCGAGACCACCAGACCGGTATTTCCAAGCGTCGCGTACTGCATGTCGTTCTCCATTCCCTCAGAGACAGAATTGTCTTGCGGAGACCATGCCAAAGTTGATTGCTGCGAAAAACTGCCGCTATCTTCAAAGCTTGCGAAGAGTGACTTCATAATAGGCCCATGGCGAACGACCCATTCAACGGACTGCAGGCGTTTCTGGTGGTGGCGGAGCACAGCAGCTTCACGGCCGCTGCGGCAACGCTGGGGGTCACGCCCACTGCCGTCAGCCAGACGATCCGTGCCCTGGAGACGCGCCTTGGTCTCCAACTCTTCGTGCGCACCACCCGGCGCGTCGCGTTGACCGAGGCGGGCGCTGCCTTCCTGAAGCGTGTGCGTCCCGCGGCCCTGGAGATCACGGACGCCTACGAGCAGCTGGGGGACTTTCGTGAGCGGCCGATGGGCAATCTGCGGCTGACCGTGCCGCGAATGGCGATCCCGCTGGTACTGACGCCGCTTCTGCCGCGTTTTCGCCAGGCCTATCCCGACGTTTCCGTCGAAATCTCGATCGACGATGCGGCGGTCGATATCACCGAGCACGGCTTCGATGCCGGTATTCGCATCGGCGAAGCGGTCGAAAAGGACATGATCGCGGTGCGGCTGACGCCCGACATCACCTGGGCCGTCGTCGGCTCGCCTGCCTATTTCGGCAAGTATGGAAGGCCGGCGACACCCGAAGACCTGACCCGGCACGAGGCGATCCGCTATCGCTATCCGGCATCGCGTACGGTCTATCGCTGGGAGTTCGAGCGCGACGGACGGGACTTCTCCGTCGACGCTCCCGGCGGCCTCACGGCCAACGACTTCCAGATGCTCCTGGAAATGGCAGAGGCCGGTATGGGCCTCTCCTATCTGCCGGATCTTTCCGTGCGCGGCGCTATCGCGACGGGGCGACTAGAACGGGTGCTCGAAGTCTTCCTGCCGACCTCACCGGGGCTCTATCTTTACTTCCCGGCCAAGGCCCAGACCCAGCCGAAGCTTCGGGCCTTGCTCGACCTGGCGGCGAGGATTGGACGCGAGCGGAAATAGGCGTCGCCTTACCGCCCGCGAAAAACCACGGCACAGGCCTCGCCGCCGCCAAAAAGGCGAGAGCGCGTCAGGAAACGCCTCTCCCGCCCATTGTCGAGCGAGAACATGCCGCCCCTGCCCGGCACCACATCGATGATCAGTTGGGTGTGCTTCCAGACCTCGAACTGGCTGGCGCTGATGTAGACCGGAACGCCGCCGATCTCGCCGAGCTTCACGTCGTTGTCGCCGACGATGTAGTCATCCGCCGGGTAGCACATCGGCGACGAGCCGTCGCAGCAGCCACCGGACTGGTGAAACAGGATATCGGGATGATCGCGCCGGATTTCAGCGATGAAGTCGAGCGCCGCGTCCGTCGCCAGCACGCGCGCTTCGTTGTTCCCGTCGGTTTCCATCGTCTCGGCGGACATGGCCAATCTCCCTGCCCCAATGCGCGTCGCATGACACTGTTCGGCTGAGGCGCGGGTGGAGAGCACGCCTCAGCCGTTGATCGAGCAGGAAGGAAAGGCGGAGAATACCTTTCCTCCCGCTCATGCAACCTTCCCGGCGGCGGGAAGGCAATTCCGATCAGAAGAAGCCGAGCGCCTTCGGGCTGTAACTCACCAGCATGTTCTTGGTCTGCTGGTAATGATCGAGCATCATCTTGTGGGTCTCGCGACCGATGCCGGACTGCTTGTAGCCGCCGAAGGCCGCATGCGCCGGATAGGCGTGGTAGCAATTGGTCCAGACGCGGCCCGCCTGGATCTCCCGGCCGAAGCGATAGCAACGGTTGGCATCGCGGCTCCAGACGCCGGCACCGAGGCCGTAGAGCGTATCGTTGGCGATCTCCAGTGCCTCGGCTTCCGTCTTGAAGGTGGTGACCGAAACCACCGGTCCGAAGATTTCCTCCTGGAAGACGCGCATCTTGTTGTGGCCACGGAACACCGTCGGCTTGACGTAGAAGCCTTCGGCAAGCTCCCCTTCAAGCACGTTGCGGCCGCCGCCGGTCAGCACTTCGGCACCTTCCTGGCGGCCGATGTCGATATAGGAGAGGATCTTTTCGAGTTGCTCGCTGGAAGCCTGCGCGCCGATCATCGTGGCGCTGTCGAGCGGGTTGCCCTGGCGGATCGCCTCGACGCGCTTCAAGGCCCGTTCCATGAAGCGATCATAGATGCTCTCCTGCACCAGCGCCCGGCTGGGGCAAGTGCAGACCTCGCCCTGGTTCAGCGCGAACATCGCAAAACCTTCGAGCGCCTTGTCGAAGTAGTCGTCATCCTCGGCGAGCACGTCGGCAAAGAAGATGTTCGGCGACTTGCCGCCGAGTTCCAGTGTCACCGGAATGAGGTTCTGGCTGGCATATTGCATGATCAGCCGCCCGGTGGTCGTCTCGCCGGTAAAGGCGATCTTGGCGATGCGCGGGTTGGTGGCGAGCGGCTTGCCGGCTTCAAGGCCAAAGCCGTTGACGATGTTGAGCACGCCCGCCGGCAGGAGATCGCCAACAAGATCGGCCCAGACGAGGATCGAGGCCGGCGTCTGTTCGGCAGGCTTCAAGATGACGCAATTGCCGGCGGCCAGCGCCGGCGCCAGCTTCCAGGCGGCCATCAGGATCGGAAAGTTCCAGGGAATGATTTGGCCGACGACGCCGAGCGGCTCGTGGAAATGATAGGCGACCGTGTCGTGGTCGATCTCGCCGATCGAACCTTCCTGAGCCCGAATGCAGGCGGCGAAATAGCGGAAGTGGTCGATGGCGAGCGGAATGTCGGCCGCCATGGTCTCGCGGATCGGCTTGCCGTTGTCGAAGGTCTCGGCACGCGCGAGCAGTTCGAGGTTGTCCTCCATCCGGCCGGCGATCTTCATCAGGATGTTGGAGCGCTCGGCGGCAGACGTGCGGCCCCACTTCTCGCGCACCGCATGGGCGGCGTCGAGCGCCAGCTCGATATCGGCGGCGTCCGACCGGGCCACCTGGCACAGCACGCCACCGGTCACCGGCGTCGTGTTGTCGAAATAGCGCCCGGCCACCGGCTCTCGCCATTCTCCGCCGATGAAGTTGCCGTATTTCTGCTTGAACGGGCTTTCGACGATCTTCTGATGCAGCATGGTCATTCCTCCCTGAAACCAGCAACGGGGCTGTGAGAAGAAAGGTGCGGCTGAATGCGCGTCTTCGATAGGGAGGCACAGACAGCGTCGGCGCGATGTGTTTCAGAATTGAGACAGCTTTGCCTGCGTGACCGTGCTGCGGTGCAGCAAGTTGCGTAATCCGAGTGCCAGGATCCGCCCCCTCATCCCCCTGCCGGGACATTCTCCCCGTCATGACGGAGAGGAGGCATGTTGCACCCGCCCGTCCCCACAAGGCCGACGAAACCCTCGTCCCCTCTCCCCACCTGCGGGGAGAGGGTTAGGGTGAGGGGCGCCGTGAGGGTCAGTTGACCTGCAGCCGCTTCATCTTGCGGTAAAGCGTGGCGCGGCTGATGCCGAGCTGTTCGGCCGCCAAGGAGACGTTGCCGTTGACCCGCGACAGCACCCGGCGCAGGGCGGCGCGTTCAGCATCGGGCAATTCGCTCGCATCCGACGCCATCTCTTCGCGAAGAAGATCGGAGGCCGGAACGCCGGCGGCGATACGCTTGTCATCGAGATCGAGCCACAACCGGGCGGCACGCGTCGCGCCCAGCACGAGGTCGTCACGGTCGACCGCAAGCAGCGCCGGCCCTGCCCGATCGACCGGTACCAGCACGATCCGGGCGCCGGCAAAGGCCCGACGGAAAAGACCCGCCTCGATGCGGGCGGCCGCGTCACGCACGGCCTGCGACAGGAGCGATATCGTCATCTCGGACGCATCATCGCGGCAGGTGGAAATGTCGAGGGCCGCAGCCAGCCGCCCGCAATGATCGCGGATCGGCGCCGTGGTGCAGCTAAGCCCGATATTGCTGCTGAGGAAATGCTGGTCGCGTTGAATGACGACGGCGCGCTCGTCGGCGATCGCCGTGCCGATGCCGTTGGTTCCGACGCTCGCCTCGCTCCAGACGGTACCGGACCAGAGTCCGACACCGCGAAAGTCGGCATCGTCGCCAACCGCGCCGCGCCGTTCCAGCGCCACGCCCTTGTCATCGGTCAAAAGCAGGCAGCATCCAGCCTTGCCGACTGTCGCGAACAGGCGATCGAGTTCCCCGCCCGCCTCCAGGATCAGCTCCGCCGAACGTTCACGCGCAAGCTGGAACTCTCGGTCAGTAAGAAGAAGGGGCGTGCGCCTGTCTTCGGGCACAAGCCCATGCAGCGTCATGCAGCGCCGCCAGGAGGCGGCAACCGGCGAACTTGCCGCGGCCGACGGCTGATGCGTGACCTTGTAGACCAGTTCCGAATGATCCCTGACGGCAGGCATCGGCTTCCTCCCTGAAGCGTCGTCCGGCGACCGCAGCTGCAGCCGATCTCCCAAGCGGCCGCACCTGCATTGAGCGGCACTATAGTCATCGATTTCCGCAATGGTCCAGCCAGACGAAGGTTCGAGGGCTGCCACCCGTCAGCGACTTTGATTGGTACATCACGCCGCCGATATCGACAGCTTGGCGGAATGTGGTACGCCAAGGGCATTTCCGCCACGACTCAAATCCACAACAGCCGGTTGCTCGCCATGCTTCGTGACTTTTCGCTCCAGAGCCTGTTCATGGGTCTCTTGATCGCCTTCGTCGGCTTTGCCAGTTCGTTCGCCGTCGTGCTTCATGGCCTGACCGGTGTTGGCGCCAGCGAAGCACAGGCCGCCTCCGGCCTAATGGCGCTATCGGTCTCCATGGGTGTCTGCGCGATCGTGCTTAGCACGGTCACGCGGCTTCCGGTCAGCATCGCCTGGTCCACGCCGGGTGCCGCACTTCTTGCCAGCGCCGGCATCGTCGAAGGCGGCTTCAACGCCGCCGTCGGCGCCTTTCTCGTCTGCGGCCTGCTCGTCGTCATCGCCGGCCTCTGGAAACCGCTCGGCCGGCTGGTGTCGGCCATTCCGGCGCCGCTTGCCAACGCGATGCTTGCAGGCGTGCTGCTCAGCCTCTGCTTCGCGCCGGTCAAGGCGATCGCCTTCAATCCTCTTCTGGGCCTGCCGATCCTCATTGCCTGGGCGGTCGTCGGCAGCGTCAACAAGCTCTTCGCAGTGCCCGCGGCCCTGGTCGCTTTCGTGCTCGTCATCGCCTTTGGCGTCGAGATCCCCGAAGGCGCCTTTGCGACGATCTCGTCTGCGCTGGTTCCCACGGTCGAGTTCGTCGCGCCGCAGTTCAATGTCGCCGCCATGGTCAGCGTTGCGCTACCGCTCTTCATCGTCACCATGGCGTCACAGAACATTCCCGGCATCGCCGTGTTGAAAGTCAACGACTACCACCCTGCCCCCGGGCCGCTGTTTGCAACGACAGGCGTCTTTTCCATGTTGAGCGCGCCCTTTGGCGGCCATGCGGTCAACCTGGCCGCGATCACGGCAGCCATGTGCGCCGGCAGCGACAGCCATCCCGACCGCGGCAGGCGCTACTGGTCGGCGATCAACGCCGGCGGCTTTTACATTCTGTTCGGCCTTCTCGCAGGCGCCGTCACCACCTTCGTCAGCCTGGCGCCTTCCATTTTGATCGAGGCCGTGGCAGGTCTTGCCCTCGTCGGCGCCTTTGCCAGTTCGGCGGTTGCCGCCTTCACGGAGGCAAAGACCCGCGAGGCCGCCGCAATCACGTTTCTGGTCACCGCATCCGGTGTCAGCTTCGGCGGTGTCTCGGGCGCCTTCTGGGGGCTCATTGCCGGCGGGGCGATGCTGGCGCTGGCTCGTTTCACAGGCAAAAAGGCCTGAATCTGCGGCAAAGCTTGCATTCGCGGGTGATCTCGTCTATGGAGCGCCCGTCCGCGTAGACACCCTTGGAGGCAACGCGGATGAAGTCCTTGCGGCTTCGGTTCTTCCGCATGGCGGATGAACTCTCCAGCATTAGACATTAGAAAGGTCTATCCATGAGCCACGCATCCTACGAGCTCAAGGCCGAGACGCGCGAACGGGTTGGTAAGGGGTCCTCCCGTGAACTTCGTCGCAACGGTCTTATCCCGGCTGTCATCTATGGTGACAAGCAGGCCCCCGTTTCCATCGCACTCTCCACCAAGGAAGTGACGATGAAGATCCACGCCGGCGGTTTCATGACCACCGTCGCAACCATCGACGTCAACGGCGAAAAGATCCGCGTCCTGCCGAAGGACTACCAGCTGGATCCGGTCCGTGACTTCACCATGCACGTCGACTTCCTGCGCGTCTCCAAGGACAGCCAGGTTACCGTCGAAGTTCCGGTTCACTTCGAAAACGAAGAGAAGTCCCCGGGCCTCAAGGCTGGCGGCGTTCTCAACATCGTTCGCCACGAAGTCGAGCTCAACGTTTCGGCTGACGACATTCCGGAATTCCTGTCTGTCGACCTCTCCGGCCTGAAGGTCGGCGACGCCGTTCACATCTCCAACATCAAGCTGCCGAAGGGCGCGACCCCGGTTATCACCGATCGCGACTTCACCGTTGCAACGATCGTTGCTCCGGCTGGTGGCGTGAAGGAAGAAGCTGAAGGCGACGCAGAAGCTTAAGTTCGCTTCTGGCCGAACGGCTACCTGATTGAAAGCCCGTCCCACGCGCGTGGGGCGGGCTTTTTGCGTTCTTGACAATCAACCGCCGGCTGCAACGAAGTGCCGCCTCACGATTTTTCATGTAGCGATTTCAGCAACATTTAAGGATTTGATGATGTTCTTCATGCGGGGAAACTGGGGCACTTGAAGAGAATCCTGATATGAGATGCGTGGCAGCAGCGTCCAAGGCGTGCATTCGATGATGCATTCCGTCGAGAACCGATTTATCGCGATTGTCTGTGGCACGATGCTCGTCTTCATTGCCCCGCTTCTCGTGCTCTTCCTCAGCATTTCCAGCGAGCGCATCGCGCGCGAACGCCTGCACAACATCGAACTCCTGATGGCCGCGAGCGCCGAGGCGCTCGGCAAGCCGATCTGGGATTTCGACAGCGACGGCATCAAGCATATCGCCCGCTCGCTGATCAACGGCACCGACATCCTCTCCGTCACCGTGCGCGACCAGTCCGGCTCGATCCTGGCGCAGATGCCGCTTGGCGGCGCCATCACGAGCACCGATGACCGGCTCTTGACCCTGCCCATCTCGTATCAGTCCGTCGACGGTCTCAAGCAGGTTGGCCGCATCGAGGTGCGTGTGCCCACACCCGGCCTGCTGTCACAATTCAGCAAGGACGAACTGGCGATCCTCGCCATCCTGCTTTTTGCCGTCGCCATCGTTTTCGCCGCCGCCCTGATCGGCAACCGGTTCACGGTGATGCGGCCGCTGATGCGCCTGACGGCGGCGATCGAGGCGACGCGCCGGCTCGGATCGCGCCATCGCGTCGACTGGACCTCCGACGACGAAATGGGCGCGCTTGCCGCCAACTTCAACGAGATGCAGGACCGTCTCGAGCGTGAAGAAACGGAACTCAAGAACGCGCATGAGCGCGTCACCGATATCTACAATCTGACGCCCGCGATGCTGTTTTCGCTCGATGTCGACGGACGTCTGCTTGCCGTCAGCGACTACTGGCTGCTGGCGACCGGATACGACCGCGACGACGTCATCGGCCGCGATTTCGTCGACTTCATCGACGCGCATTGGCACGAGACCTATCGCAGCCGCGCCAAGACGATCGCCGTTGGTGACCATGAGATCCGCGAGGTCACCGTCCCCTTCCGCAAGCGGGACGGCGAGCTGATGACCGTGCTGATCCAGGAAACGAAGGCGACCGGCGAAGGCAGCCTGTCGCTCTCCGTCATGACCGACGTCACGGCGCTGAAGCAGGCCGAAAGCCGCAACCATACCCAGGCGATCACCGATCACCTGACGGGCCTGCTCAACCGGCAGGGCTTCGAGGCAGCACTCGACGACGCGATCAAGCAGGCCGATGACTGCGGCATGCAGCTCGGATGCCTGTTCATCGACCTCGACCGCTTCAAGTGGATCAACGACAACTTCGGCCACGCCACCGGCGACGAGGTGCTGCGCCACACGGTCGAGCTCATTCAGGATGCCCTGCCCCCTGGCGACATCATGGCCCGGCTCGGCGGTGACGAATTTGCCATCCTGCTTTCCGACGCGCACGCGGCGGACCTTGCCAGCGAAATCGGCGAGCGCATCGTCAGCGCCCTGCACGAACCGATGACGATCGCCGGCAACGAGCTCTTCGTCAGCGCCAGCGTCGGCATCGCGGTCTATCCGACCCACGCGGAAAACGCCTCCGACCTGCTGCTGAAGGCCGATATGGCGATGTATGCGCGCAAGCACGACGGCAAGAACGGACTGCAGGTGTTCGACGCCGGCATGCTCGACGCCTCGCGCGAGCGCCACGAGATCGAACAGTGCATCGAGGCAGGCCTGAAGGACGATCATTTCGAAGCCTGGCTGCAGCCGATCGTCAGCCTTGCCGACGGCCAGATCGTCGGCTTTGAGGCACTGATGCGCCTCAACCACCCGGAAAAGGGGCTGATGCCGCCCGGCAAGATCATCGGCATTGCCGAGGAAACCGGAACGATCGCCCGCATCGGCGACCGCATCCTCGAAAAGGCGATCCGCCATCTCGCCGCGATCTCCGAACTGGACGGCACCCAGAACACCTATCTGGCAGTGAACTTCTCACCGTTGCAGTTCGAGCTGACGCTGCCGCACAAGCTCGCAGCCCTGCTCCTGAAACACCACATCTCACCGAGCCGGATCGTCGTCGAGATCACCGAGGCCGTGCTCATGCTCGACAATCCCGAGGTCCATGCGGTGCTGAAGCAGCTCAACGAGTTCGGCTGCCGGATTGCACTTGACGACTTCGGCACCGGCTATTCGTCGCTGAGCTACCTCAACCGCTTCCCCGTCGACATCGTCAAGGTCGACCAGTCCTTCACCCGGTCGCTGAGCTCCGGCACCGCCGACATCAGGCGCAAGAGCCGCATGTTGATCAAGGGCATCCGCACGATCTCGCACCAGATGGGCTGCACGGTCGTCGCCGAGGGCATCGAGACGAAGGAGCAATGGCAGCTCCTGCGCAAGCTCGGCGTCAATTGCGGCCAGGGCTACCTGTTCAGCCGGCCGATGCCGGTCGACCGGATGCTCACGATGCTCGAAAGCGACTCTGAGGCAAAGGCTGCGGCCGCGCCGAGCATGCGGGCGTGACCTGCCGGTAGCCTTGAGGGTTTGCAGGCAACGGCGTCACATCCGCGGCCGTGCGGAAACGATAAGAGCCCGCCGCAAGGCTGGCAGCAATGAGGAGGAAAGATGTGAAGGCGCTGATCCCAGTATTTTTCCTCGGGCTTTTCACGACGGCCGAGGCGCAGACAATCAAGTTCGTCACCGAGGAATATCCGCCCTACAATTTTTCGACCGTAAACGGGCCGAGCGGTGCGGCTGTCGATCAGGTCAAGCTGATCATGGAGCGGTTGAAACTCCCGTTCACCATCGAGGTTCTGCCCTGGGCGCGCGCTTTCGCGCAAGCAGAGACCGACCCGGACTCCTGCGTCTTCACCACTGGCCATGACGCCGAACGCGACAAGAAATTCCTCTGGGTCGAGCCATTGCTGATCGATCACATGGTCATGGTCCGGCACGCCAATTCAGACATTTCGCCCGCCTCGCTGGAGGCCGCGCGGCAGTACACCATCGGAACGCAGCGCGAAGACTTCTCCGCGGCCTATCTCGTCGAGCACGGCTTTCCGAAGATCGACTATGCCGCCAACCTGGATTCGAGCCTGAAGAAGCTGATTGCGGGCCGGGTCGATCTCATGATGACCTCCGAGAAAACCTTTGAGAGCATGCGCGCCGAAGGCAAGCCGGTCGAAGCGGCGCTGACGCTGGAAGGCAAGCTCTACGGCATCGCCTGCCATCGCAACATGCCGCGCAGCAAGATCGCCGCCATGCAGCACGAACTCGACCGGTTGATCGGCAACGGCACGCAGGATGCGATCTTCAAGCAGTACGGGCTCACGCCCAATGCCAGCCTGCAGGCCGAGAAATAGGCGTTGACTTCGTGAAGGCGCGGTGTTCTTGGATGGCACCACCCCGAAATCATGAATGCGTAACACCATGTTGATCATCACAGGGCTTGGCAATCCAGGTTCGAAATACGCGGCCAACCGGCACAATATCGGCTTCATGGCAGTCGACGTCATTCACCGGCGGCATGGCTTTTCCGCCTGGTCGAAGAAGTTCAAGTCGGAGATCGCCGAAGGCGAGATCGGCGGCGAGCGCGTTCTCCTGATGAAGCCGCAGACCTTCATGAACCTTTCCGGCGAAGCCGTCGGCGAGGCGATGCGCTTCTACAAGCTGCAGCCGAAGGACATCACCGTCATCTATGACGAACTGGACCTGCCGGCGGCCAAGGCGCGCATCAAGGTCGGTGGCGGCCATGGCGGCCACAACGGCATCAAGTCGATCGACGCCCATTGCGGCAAGGACTATCGCCGCCTGCGCCTTGGCATCGGCCATCCCGGCGTCAAGGACCTCGTGCACGCCCATGTGCTCGGTGATTTTGCGAAGGCCGACCAGGCCTGGCTGGTGCCGTTGCTCGATGCCATCGCCGACAATGCCGACATGCTGGTGCGCGGGGAAGAGTCCCAGCTTCTGAACAAGATCGCGCTTGCGACCGGCGGAAAGCCGGAGGCGGAAAAGCCCGCAGGCCCCAAGAAGCAGGGCGGACAATCGCACATTCACCAGGCGCGCAATTCCGCCCAGCCAAAGAAGCTGCCGACGACGGGCCCCATGGCCGACATGTTGAAGAAGCTGTTCGGGTCGAAGAACGGCTGACTTCCCGTTTCCAAGGCGAGCACTAGTTTTGCGATAGGCGGACCCTGCCCGACCGCGCAAGCCTGGAGCACGCCCTGTGACCGACCCGGTGATCAACTGGCTTCTCGCTTCGGACCCTTCGGTCCGCTGGCAAGTCATGCGCGACCTCGTCGACGCGCCTGAGGCGGAATGGCGGGCGGAACGTGGGAAGGTCGAGACCGAAGGCTGGGGTGCCCTTCTGCTTTCCCATCAGGACGCCGACGGGCAATGGGCAGGCGGCGCCTTCATTCCTGCAAACTTCGATCCGCGCGAATGGTCGGAGCGCGGACAGCCCTGGACCGCCACCTGCTTTTCCCTGACGCAACTCAGGGAATTCGGCCTCGACCCATCGTCTGAGCGCGCCATGCGCACCGTCGCGCTGATCGGCGCCAATTGCCGTTGGGACGAAGGCAGGCAACCCTTTTGGCAAGGCGAAGTCGAAGAATGCATCAACGGCCGCACCGTCGCGGACGGCGCCTATTTCGGCGTCGATGTCTCGCCGATCGTCGAGCGGCTCCTCGACGACGCGCAGCCGGACGGCGGCTGGAACTGCGAGCGGATCAACGGCTCGACCTGCTCCTCCTTCGCCAGCACCATCAATGTGCTGGAGGGGCTGCTGGAATATGAAAAGGTGACGGGCGGCACGCCCCGCTCCAGGAAAGCACGCGAGGGCGGCGAGGAATACCTGCTGAAACGTCACCTCTTCCGTCGCCTGGCGACCGGACATCCCGCCGACGATCGCTTTCTGTGCCTCTGCCACCCGAGCCGCTGGCACTACGACATTCTGCGCGCGCTCGATTATTTTCGCGCCGCTTCGGTATGGCGTCGCTCCGCGCCCGACCGGCGTCTTCAGGAGGCCATTGATCAGCTCCGCGCCAAGCGCCGGGACGACGGGACCTGGGCCTCCGACTGGCGGTCGCCGGGGCGCGTGTGGTTCGATGTCGACGACGGACCTGGCGAGCCCTCGCCCTTTGCGACGCTGAAGGCGATGCGCGTGCTCAGATGGTGGGGCAGGCATTCAACAGGCGGCGAGGGTCGTTAGAGCAATTCCAGGAAAAGTCTAGAACGGTTTTCCGTCCGGAATTGCGTAATATCAGAGAGTTAGATCATTTCACTGTTTCAACGAAACAATGAAATGATTTAGGTCGCCCTGTGCGCGGCCAGAAAGATCCGAACCGCTTCTTCGGCATGCGCCTTCAAAGCCTCCCGCGCCGGAATGGCGCCGTCGCCAAGCAGCATCGCATCATTCACCGGCCCGCCCATCACCAGCCAGTTGAAGAACGCGCCGGCAACCTGCGCATCCCTCACCCGAATATCCCCCTTCTCGGTGTAGCGCGTGAAGGCAACGGCAAGTCGCCGGATCGATCGCATCGGCCCACGCTCGTGCAGCGCCTCGCCGAGTTGCGGAAATCGCTCGACCTCGGCGATCACCAGGCGCCGCACCTGCATCAGCCGCGGGGTCATGACGATCGTCAGCAGTTGCGTCGCATAGTCGAGCAGGAATTCCTCGATCGGCTGCTCGCCGTCGGGATCGGCGACCTGCTCCTGAAATTCGTCGCCCGCTCCGCCCGTCATGCTGCGCACGACTTCGAGAAACAGCGCCTCCTTGTTATGGAAATGGGAATAGACCGTCTGCTTCGAGACATCCGCGGTCGCGGCGATCTCGTCCATGTTGGTGCCGAGAAAGCCGTGCTTCAGGAAGAGATCACCGGCGGCACCGACGATCAGCTTGCGGGTGCGCTCCATGCGCGTCTTTGCGCCGTTGCTCAATCCTGTCCCCTCTCCGTGCGGCGTCAGCAAATCACCGACTCTCCCAGGATAGGCCAGTCGCATTGACAAATCAAACTGGACGGTCCAGTCTAGTTAGTGAGGACGTTATTGGAGAAGGTCATGGCAAAAGCACGAGGAAGAGTTCGAATAGCGGCCTGCCGCTGCGGCCAGGTTGCCTTTGAGGCGGTGGAAGAACCGATCGTCGGGGCCGCCTGCTATTGCACCAGCTGCCGCACCGCGGGCGAACAGCTCGAGGCTTTGCCCGATGCGCCGGCCGTACTGGAAGCCGACGGCTCGACCCGCTTTGCGCTCTACCGAAAGGACCGGATCCGCTGTATCCGCGGCGAAGGCCTGCTGCGCGCACACCGCCTGACGCCAAAATCGACGACCCGCCGGGTGATCGCGAGCTGCTGCAACGCCGCCATGTTCCTGGAATTCAAGGGTGGCCACTGGCTGAGCGTCTACAACCAGCGCTTCGCCCCGGACGAACAGCTACCGCTGGAAATGCGCACGATGACGAAAGACCGCAGGCCCGGCGTCGAGTTCAATGACGCGCTGCCAAGCTACAAAACCCATTCGGGCCGCTTCATGTGGCGGCTGCTCACCGCCTGGATAGCCATGGGCTTCCGCGCGCCTGACATCGACTATGTGAAAGGCGAGGTCCATGGCACCGCAAGCTGAGAAAATCGAAATTCAGAACGTCGTCTCGCCCGGCCACATCCACCGGGTCGACCGGGCGAAATACGAAGCGATGCGCGAGGCCTTGCTTGCCGTACTGCCACCGGCAGCACCGGGGCTGACGGTTGCCGAAGCGAAGGAACGGTTGCTGCCGATCCTGTCGCAAGAGCTTTTCCCAGGCGGCGCGAAGGCCGGCTGGTGGCTGAAGGCGGTGCAGCTCGATCTCGAGGCCAAGGGCACGGTTGCGCGGGAGGCGAGCAAGCCGCTGCGCCTGCATCGAACGGCGTAAGGTCAAGGCGCCGCCGCTTCAGGCTGCGCCTATTCCTCGGGCTCGGTGGTGAAAAGCAACGGGAACCCGGCTTCCTTGGCGAGGTCCGTTGCCTCCGTAGCCTTGGTCTCGGCAATGTCGCGCGCGCAGACGACGACAACGCAAGTGCCCATCTTGTGCGCCGTCATCATCACCCGGTAACCGGTCTCTTCGCTCATGTGGAACACGGCCTTGAGCACGCCGATCACAAATTCGCGCGGCGTGTAGTCGTCGTTGAGCAGCATGACCTTGTAAAGCTTCGGCCGATCGAGCTTCGGCTTGACCTTCACTTTGACTTTTCTGGCGACCTCGTTGTCACTCATCGGAAATCCACCCGTTGTGACAGATAGGACGGTTCTGCCGCCCGGCGCACTATCCTACGGGCAGCCGCAGTGATCAAGCAAAAGCAGTGACGGCGCTGCCGCGATGACCGACGAACATCTTCGCTTCATCGTCGTAGGCGCGCGCGCGCTCCAGCGCCGCTTCTGCCGTCCGCTTGCGCGCAAGCAGCGCATGAAAGAAGCAGTGCACGAACAGCGGCGCATCCGCACCCTCTGGCGATCCGTCGGGGCCGATGTAGAGCCCGGCCCCACCCTTTCCGGCAAAGGCGTCGCCATAGGCCTTGCCACCGGTTTCGCAGCAGGTGCTGAGGACAATATTGCCCTTGAGCCTGGCGTGTTCGGCGACGACCGAAGGCGGCAGGCTGCCCTCGAGAAGCATCGAGGTATCGATCTCCTCGATATAGTCGCCGAACACGAAACCGTTTTCGTCACCGTGGCCGCAGATGACGAGGTGCTGGTGCACCCGCTCTCCGGCACCGATCAGGGACAGAAAGTCGCCGGGCGTCCCCGGCAGGTGCAGCGTCACGACAGCGCCAAGGCTCTCGAGCATCGACCGGATCAACAGCGCTTCGAGCGTGTCGCCGATATCGATGACGGCCACCGGCATGCGCGGAAACATGAACGTCTGGTCGATCAACTCTGCCATTGCTGCCTGCTCTCCTTCTTCGCTGCCACGGCAACGTCCGGTGCAATTGGCAGCGCATATGCGGCCCGAACACCGCACGTTCAACGGCCAGAGCCCCTTATTTACCGTGAAGGGGGCGTCCACCCTTGACCGCGAAGCGCCCTTCCCGCATAGCCACGCCAACGGAATTTTAAGATACGGACGAGACCCAATGGGCTTCAAATGCGGTATTGTCGGACTGCCGAACGTCGGCAAGTCCACCCTCTTCAACGCGCTGACCAAGACGGCGGCGGCCCAGGCGGCCAACTACCCGTTCTGCACCATCGAGCCGAACACCGGCGAAGTGGCCGTGCCGGACCCGCGCATGCGCAAGCTGGCGGACATTGCCAAGTCGAAGGAAATCATCCCGACGCGCATCTCCTTCGTCGACATCGCCGGCCTGGTGCGCGGCGCGTCGAAGGGCGAAGGCCTCGGCAACCAGTTCCTCGCCAACATCCGCGAAGTGGATGCTGTCGTGCACGTTCTGCGCTGCTTCGAAGATGACGACATCACCCACGTCGAAGGTCGCATCAATCCGGTTGCCGACGCCGAGACGATCGAGACCGAGCTGATGCTCGCCGACCTCGAGAGCCTCGAGCGCCGCACCGAGCAGACGCGCAAGCGCTCTGTCGGCAAGGACAAGGATTCCATGGCGCAGCTTCCGATCATGGAAGCCTCGCTGAAGCTCCTGCAGGACGGCAAGCCGGTGCGCACGCTGCTTGCAACGCTCGATGCCGAAGAACTGCGCATCCTCCAGGGCCTGAACCTGTTGACGGCTCACCCGGTTCTCTACGTCTGCAACGTCGCGGAAAGCGATGCGGTCGACGGTAACGAGCACACCCGCGCGGTCGCCGAAATGGCAAAGGCGCAAGGCGCTGAAAGCGTCGTGATCTCGGCTGCGATCGAATCCGAAGTGGCGCAGCTGCCGGAAGAGGAAGCCCAGGAATTCCTGAGCGCACTCGGCCTGACGGAAGCCGGTCTCGACCGCCTGATCCGCGCCGGCTACAAGCTGCTCGACCTGATCACCTACTTCACCGTCGGCCCCAAGGAAACACGCGCCTGGACGATCCAGCGCGGCACCAAGGCCCCGCAGGCCGCCGGCGTGATCCACACCGACTTCGAGCGCGGCTTCATCCGCGCCAACACCATCGCCTATGAAGACTACATCGCGCTTGGCGGCGAAGTCGGCGCCAAGGAAGCCGGCAAGGCCCGTGACGAAGGCAAGGAATACGTCGTCCAGGACGGCGACGTCATCCACTTCCGCTTCAACACGTAATGGCCTTCAGTTTGATCCCGCAGTTGAGATGCGGGATCAAAGCGCATCAGAACTTAAGATCACGGCGCGGCATGCAACCGCGCCGTCATCGTTTCCGGCAACAGGTCGATGACCATGCGGCGCAGCCGCTGCCAGAAGATGCCGATGAACAAGACGGTCACACCGACAATCGCGAAGGCGATGAAGACGTAGCTGTCGAGCGAAGCTCCGGTCTTGCCCAGCACTGTCCAGATCGCGCCTCCGAGCGACAGAAGCCCTGATGTGACAAAAGCACGGCGGTCGATGACGAGCCCGACCAGCATGAAGGCGACAACAATCAGGATGGCGGCAACCGCCTGGCCGGATCCGGCCTGACCATCCCACCAGACGCCGCCCTCAGACAGGAAGACCAGGCCCATCAGCGAATAGAGCAGAGCCGGGGCAGCGGCGAGATGCAGCCAGAAGGCTGTGTCCGAACGCGCGGTCAGGCGCTGTGGATCGGAGACGTCGTAGCGCATGGCAACCGCAAAGACGCTGAACGCACCTACAAGCGAGGTGATCGGGATGAGCATGAAGCGGTCGCCGTTGGCGAGGTCGAACCCCAGGCTTTGTTCGAAGGCGATAAGGACCGCAAAGATGCCTATCAGCGCGACCGACAGAACCAGACCGGCGAGCGCCAACGGAACGCGATAGCGCAGGTAGAACAGCCCCAGCGGGATCGGGAAGGCCGAGAAATAGGCAAGCGAAAAGGTCAACGGCTTCCAGGCGTCCATTTGCTCGCCGACGAAATAAAGGGATGTCGTCGCGATCCAATGGACGAGAGCGACCGTCAGCACCACGGAAGGCAGGGCCAGTCGCTGACGCCGAACCAGAATTTCCGCGAGCACGAGCATGACCGGGAGTGTCGCCAGCGGACCGCCGAGCCCCCACAGGCCGATGAGCACGACGACGACGCCGATCGTGATCAGGATATCGTGAAACCCCCTGAGGAAACGCGGCTGTTCGCTGTCCTCCGCCGCTTGCGCTTCCAGCGCATCGTCGCGCAGGTCCGCACGCGCGTCCGAAACTGCGGGTCCGAAGCTGAAGCCCCGGTCGGCAAGATAGTCTTCCAGATCTCTCACCTGATGCGCTGAGATGATCCCTTTTTCGGCAGCGCCCGTAAGCGCTCTGTTCAGTTCCGTCACGAGCAGTCCCCGATGAAACGATGGCAGTTAAAGCAATTCCAGGAAAAGTGCGGTGCGGTTTTCCGTTCGGAATTGCGTGATACCAGAGGGTAAGATCATTTCGCTGTTTCGAAGAAACAATGAAATGAGCGAGAGCGACAGAAAAGCTGGTTGCACGGACAAGCGGCAAGAGCAACCGGAAACGTTCATGCGGGCAGCCGTCAGCGCTCCGCTCAAATCGATTCCGCTGCGAGAGATTATGCAGTAGGAAAGCGTCAGCAAATCAGACGGGACACTTCCAGCATGCTGTATTTCGAGGATTTTTCCGAGGGGCGCCGCTTTGACTACAAACCGGTCGAGATGAAGCCCAAGGAGATGATCGCCTTTGCCAGCGAGTTCGACCAGCAGCCGATGCATCTTGATGAGGAAGCCGGCAAACGCAGCATCCTCGGCGGTCTTGCAGCGTCCGGCTGGCACACCAGCGCCATCGGCATGCGCATGATGCTCGACGCCTTCATGGGCAACTCGTCGTCGCAAGGGTCCCCTGGCATCGATTTCATGGACTGGCGGAAGCCGGTGATAGCAGGCGATGTGCTTTCCGGCTTCAGCCTCGTCGTCGAAGCGCGCCGCTCGAAGTCGAAACCCGATCTCGGCATCGTTAAATTTCGCAACGAAATCAACAATCAGGCGGGCGAACCCGTGGCGGTTTCCGAATGTTCGGTTCTCTTTCGTTGCCGCGAGAAGGGCAAAGCCTGATGATGACGATGGAAGAATTCTACGCGGCGAAGGCCAGGACCCTGATCGGCAGCCTGACCTTTTCGGCCGAGGACATCATCCGCTTCGCCACCGACTTCGATCCCCAGCCTTTTCACCTCGACGCTGAAAAGGCACGGCATTCGCTGTTCGGCGGTCTCTGCGCATCCGGCTGGCACACCTGCGCCGGATGGATGCAATGCTTCGTCAAATTCTGGAGGAACGAGCAGCGCCGTCTGGCCGCCGAAGGCCTGCGGGCGCCCAACCTCGGCCCCTCGCCCGGCTTTCGCGATCTCAAATGGCTGAAACCTGTTTATGCAGGCGACACCATCACTTACTTCGTGACCTTCCTCGAAAGCCGCTCGCTTGCATCCAAGCCGGGCTGGCGGATCAACACGATCCTCTGCGAGGGCGAGAACCAGCACGGCGAACCGGTCATCCGCTTCGAAAGCAGGGTCATCGAGTTCGTGTAGGCCCTGACCGGCAACAGACGGCCGGCGCGCCATTCCAGTCCGTGACAGTTCTTAATTTCCGCGTGGTTTGAGCGTAAAATCCGACCGCAGAGCGCGGGAGTGTCCACCGCCCCTACTGAGACACCCCGCGTTGAAACCGGGAGTGCCGACTATGGAAAAGACCCATGTCTGCGAACTGGCTGACGCATACCTGCGCCTCGGCGGTCACCGCCGCGTCGTCATAGACGATAACGAGACGTCGGTCCGGAGCTGGGAAGACGAGCCGCCGGAGGCCGAACGCTTCTGGCAAAAGGAAGTGGAAACATTGCCGCCGGACACGCGGCGCGAAGTGCAGCTGATGCTGCGGACGATCAACCGTCTCTAGAGCAATTCCAGGAAAAGTGCAGAACGGTTTTCCGTCCGGAATTGCGGAACATCAGAGAGTTAGATCATTTCACTGTTTCGACGAAACAATGAAATGATCTAAAGCGCGGTACGTTCAACTGAACGTGTTTCAACTGAACGCGTAAAGAACGCTCTAGAACCGGAAACGCCGAAAAGCCAAAAAGGGTGCGCGTTTCACCCGCACCCTGCTGTATGGGGTTGTCGAGACCTGATCAGTGCCCGTCGAACTCGATCAGCGTGCGAACGTTGACGCCGAGCGCCTCGAGCTTCTTGCGCCCGCCGAGTTCCGGAAGGTCGATGACGAAACAGGCAGCGACGATGTCGGCGCCCATCTGCTTCAAAAGCTTCGTTGCCGCTTCCGCCGTGCCGCCGGTTGCGATCAGATCGTCGACGAGGATGACCTTCTCGCCCGGCTTGATCGCGTCCTTGTGCATCTCCATCTCGTCGACGCCGTATTCCAGGCTGTAGGCGATGCGCACGGTGTCGTGCGGCAGCTTGCCCTTCTTGCGGATCGGCACGAAGCCGGAGGACAGCTGATGCGCGATCGCGCCGCCGAGAATGAAGCCGCGCGCCTCGATGCCGGCAATCTTGTCCACCTTCGTCCCGGCATAGGGATGCACGAGTTCGTCGATCGCACGGCGAAACGCACGCGGATTGCCGAGCAGCGTGGTGATATCGCGAAACATCACGCCCGGCTTCGGATAATCAGGAATGTTCCGAATGGCGGAGATCAGTTCCGATTGAACGGTGGTGGTCATGGGCAAATAAGCCTTTGCGTCTCTTGTTACCGCAAACCCATAACACCATCGGCGCGCTTGTCGATAATGCTTTCTTGTCGCCCGCAACGCTGGAACAATTTGGCCGCAGTCCAGTTGATGCTACTCTAAGCGCGCGGTCGCCCGCATTGGCGCGCCGCGCTCTCGCATCAAACTACACAGGGAAGGAAGCAGCCATGCGCCTGTTTGAATGCGGTTCCCTCGTGCCGGGTTGCGAATGGCACACCCGCGCAGAAAACGATGCCGAAATCGTGCGCCGCGTCGTCGAGCATATGCGCGACACCCACGGCGAAACGGTCATTCGCGAAAACATGATCGACAACATCAAGGCCCGGATCACCGACGCTTCCAAGGCGGCCTAAGCCGTCTGGCCAAGCGCCCCGATCAGGCCGACCGTACCATGGTTTCAAGCCGGGCAAGAAGGTTTGCCCGGTCGAGGCTGAAGTTGCGCTCGACCCAGAGCGTTTCGAGTTCACTCAGGATCTCTCCCACCCTCGGCCCGGCCGCCAAGCCGGCCTTCAACACGTCGGAACCGCTGAGCGGGAAGCTCGGCCGCTGCCACCCTTCAGCCCGCGCCAGCAGGCGGCGCAGCGCCGCCGTCTCGGAGAGCCGCGACGGGTCCTCCTCCGACTTGCGGCGCGCTGTCGCCAACGCCAGGCGCAGCTTGACGGCAATGCCTTCGGCGCCGTTGCGATAGAGCAGTCGATCGAACGCCGTATCGGCCGTGGTTGCGGCGATCGCGGGCGCTTTCACCCAGCGGCTGAAGAAACCGGCTTCCGCTTTTGAAATGCGCAGCCGCTCGGCCATTGCCTCCAGCCGTTCCTCATCAGGCGGTACGATCGCCGAAAGGCGCAACAGCGGATCCGGCATCCAGCCGAAGGCACGTTCCGCGGCAACGAGGTCGGGGATCGCGTCGATGCCCCATTTCTCCGTTTCCGGCAGGATCTCGGTGAGGACGCCTGCCTGACGCATCCAGAGAAGCGCCCGGCCCGGATCGGTAGCCGAAAGCAACTTCTTGGTTTCGGCCCAAACGCGTTCCGCAGAAAGCGTCGACAGCTTGGAGCGCGCCCTGGCGCAGGCGCGCAGGCCGTCGGCGTCGGGACGGCCGTTGCCGTAATGCGCGAAGAAGCGGAAGAAGCGCAGGACACGCAGATAATCCTCGGCCACCCGCTCGGAAGCGTCACCGATGAAGCGCAGCGTGCGCGTCTCGATGTCGGAGAGACCGCCGACATCGTCGAAGACCTCGCCACGGGCATCCGCATAAAGGGCGTTGATGGTGAAATCCCGCCGCTCGGCATCCGCCTTCCAGTCCGTGCCGAAGGCCACTTCCGCGTGGCGGCCGTCCGTCGCGACATCTCGGCGCAGCGTCGTCACCTCGTAGGGCGTTCCGTCAATGACGAGCGTCACCGTGCCATGGTCGATGCCCGTCGGCACCACCTTGATGCCGGCCGCCTTCGCCCGCTCGGCAACCTCGTCGGGACGCCAGGTCGTCGCCATGTCGATATCGCCCGCCGGCAGGCCCATCAGGCTGTTGCGCACAGCGCCACCAACGACGCGCACTTCGCCGCCATCGACGTTCAAAACCTCGAAGACACGACGGAGAGAAGGCGTAGAGAACCAGCCTTCGCCAGCAACCGAAGTCATGCATAGAGCCTTTCATAGAGCATGCGCAGAATGCCGGCGGTGATACCCCAGATGTTGCGACCGCCATAGGGCATCCGGTAGAAATGTCGCTCTTCGCCCTGCCAATGCCCGCTGCCACGATCATGGTTGGTGGGATTCATCAGGAACGACAGCGGCACCTCGAACACGCTTTCGACCTCTTCCGGATTGGGGACAAGCTCGAAGCCGGGCTTGACCACCGCAAGCACGGGCGTGATGCGGAAACCGGACATGGCCATGTAATGCGGCAGGCGGCCGATGGTTTCGACGAAGCGCGGGTCGAGGCCGATCTCTTCCTGGGCCTCGCGCAACGCCGCGATCTCGATCGACCGGTCCTCGGGATCGACGGCGCCGCCGGGAAAGGCGACCTGGCCCGAATGCTTGCGCAGGCTGGTGGTGCGCTGCGTCAGAATCACGGTCGCATCGTCCCCGTCGTCGACGACGGGCACGAGAACCGCGGCATCCTTGAGTTTGAGCGTCTCCAGATAGGGCACGATGCCGGGATTGAGCAGGAAATCACCATGCTCGCGCCAGGCGGTGTCAACCGGTCCGCCCATCTGGGTCAGCGCGCGACGGCGAAATTCGTCGGCGGAAAAGGGATGCATGTTCATCGGGAAAGCGCTTCCAGCTCGGCCGCCGGCATGATCGGAAAAATCGCCCCACCGGAAACTACGCAGAAGGTCTCGACGCCATCGACATCAAGCATCTCGCCAAGTTCGACAATGTCATACATGACCGGCCGCGACACCAGGGCCTCAAGCCGACCGCGCACGTGCAGATAGGGTTTCAGCTCCCGGTTTTCGCCGTGGATAACGAAACGCAGCGGGTGCTCCGGACCGGCCTCGACCACGTCGCCGACATTGGTGCGGAAAGTCAGGATCTGGCCCTCATCGCTGTGTGTCACACTCATCTCGACGGCGACGAAGGGCGCGTCGACAATGCGGATGCCGACCTTTTCCACAGGTGTCACCAGATAGGTGCGCCCGTCCTCGTCCTTGCGCAAGACCGTGGAAAACAGCCGCACCAGCGGCTGCCGGCCGATGGGCGTGCCGAGGTAGAACCAGGTGCCATCGGCGCGGATTTCCATGTCGATATCGCCGCAGAACGGCGGATTCCAGCGCTCCACCGGCGGCAGGCCGCGCGCTTTCTCGCCGGTTTGCCCGGCCGCGCGCGCAATCAGTGCCGCCAGTCCGGCCGCATCTCCGGTTTGCTGAATTTCGGCTTCTGCCATCGTTCCGTCCCGTTTGGTCCCGACTTTCAGATCGAGACCTTTGATATCTCACGAGATAGTGCGTCGGCGCTGACTTGTCAGCCGTCCGACAGGGTCTAAATTGGAAATAGGCGACTGAAATCCCGGCTGCTGCATAATTCCGTAAACCGGAATCGATTTAAGGACAAAATTGTGCGGGCAGTTCAAAATGTTACAGCGGCTATGGCGCATCCTATAACAAGGCGCCGCGCTGCAAGGCGATTCGGTTTAACAACGGGCGACCGGGGAGTATGACCATGAGTGTGATGAAGGGCGCGGCAGACGCGACCGACGAAAAGGCGATCGTCGCTGCGGCCGAAAGCGCGCTCAGCGAAATTGCCCGGGTCCGCGCGGAAGTCGGCAAGGTCATCTTCGGCCAGGAAAATGTCGTCGAGCAGACCCTGCTTGCGGTTCTGTCCGGCGGCCATGCCCTGCTTGTCGGCGTTCCGGGTCTTGCCAAGACGAAGCTCGTCGCGACGCTCGGCACCGTGCTCGGCCTCAACTCCAGCCGCGTGCAGTTCACGCCCGACCTGATGCCTTCCGACATTCTCGGCTCCGAAGTGATGGACCAGGACCAGGCCGGCCACCGTTCGTTCCGCTTCATCCCCGGCCCGATCTTCACGCAATTGCTGATGGCCGACGAAATCAACCGCGCCTCGCCGCGCACCCAGTCGGCGCTGCTGCAGGCGATGCAGGAGTACCACATCACGGTTGCGGGTGCGCGCAAGGACCTGCCGGCCCCCTTCCATGTGCTTGCCACCCAGAACCCGCTGGAGCAGGAAGGCACCTACCCCCTGCCCGAGGCCCAGCTCGACCGCTTCCTGATGCAGGTCGATGTCGGCTACCCCGATCTTACGGCCGAACGGCAGATCCTGCTTGAGACCACCGGCGTCGGCGAAGCGACCGCCCACCCGGTCATCGATGCCGCAAGGCTTCAGCAGATCCAGGGTCTCATCCGCCAGATGCCGGTCGGCGAGAAGGTGGTCGACGCCATCCTGGCGCTGGTGCGCTCCGCCCGCCCGGGTAACGGCAATGCCGCCACCGACAAGAACGTTGCCTGGGGGCCCGGCCCGCGCGCCGGCCAGGCGCTGATGCTCTGTGCCCGTGCCCGCGCGCTCTACGACGGACGGCTCGCACCGTCGATCGACGACATTCTGGCGCTGGCCGAACCCGTGCTCCAGCATCGCATGGCGCTGACTTTTGCCGCGCGCGCCGAGGGCATGACCGTGCGTGACGTCGTCGCCGACCTGGTGAAACAGGCCAGAGGCTAGCGCATGGCCACCGTCGGGCACATTGTCTCGCGTACACCGGCCAGTGAGGTACTTTCGCGCGCGCAACAGCGCGCGATGCTCGTTCCCGATTGCCTGGTCGAAGCGCGTCGGATCGCCAACACGGTGATCTCCGGCTGGCACGGCCGTCGCAAGCGCGGCATCGGCGAGAACTTCTGGCAGTTCCGGCCCTATTCGGATGGCGAGAGCATGTCCCGCATCGACTGGCGCCGCTCGGCCCGCGACGACCACACCTATGTGCGCGACCGCGAATGGGAAGCCGCCCATACGATCTGGCTGTGGGCCGACCTTTCACCGTCGATGATGTACAAATCGAAGCTCGGCACGGTCTCCAAGGAAAGCCGGGCACTCGTTCTCATGCTGGCGCTTGCCGAAATCCTGGCGCGCTCGGGCGAGCGCATCGGCTGCCCGGGCGTCATGGAGCCGGTCTCTGCCCGCAACGCCGCCGAACGGCTGGCGACCGCGATCACGCTTAGCCCGCTTGCCGAGGGCCTTCCCAAAACAGGGATGATCCGCAGCGCCAGCGACCTGGTGCTGATCGGCGATTTCCTCGATCCGGCAGAAAAGATCATGGAACGGCTCGGGCCGCTCGCGCGGCGCGGCCTGCGCGGCCATGTGGTCGAGATCGCCGATCCGGCCGAAGAAGTGTTTCCCTACACCGGCCGAACCGAGTTCACCGACCCCGAGACCGGCGAGAAGCTGACGGCCGGGCGGGCCGAAGTCCTGCGCGAGGACTACCAGCGCGCCTATATCGGCCGCCGTGACAGCCTCGGCGTGACGCTGCGCCATCTCGGCTGGACCTTCACCCCGCACAAGACCGACAGGCCCGCCTCCGAGGCGCTTGTCGCCGTGCACACCTATCTCTCCGGCATGCCGGGACGGGCGACCCACGGAGGCCAGCTATGAGCGGCCTGCCCTTCCTCTTCGGCAATCCGGCAATCCTCGCTGCCCTCGTCGCCCTGCCCGTCATCTGGTGGCTGCTGCGCATGACGCCGCCGCGGCCCGCGGCCGAAGTGTTCCCGCCGCTGCGCATCCTCGCCTCGGTGATGAAGCGCGAGGAAACACCGGCACAAAGCCCCTGGTGGCTGACGCTCCTGCGCATGCTGATGGCCGCTGCGCTGATCCTGGCGATTTCCGATCCCGTCATGAACCCGCGGCAGAACACGCTTTCCGCCACAGGTCCCCTGGCTCTCGTGATCGACAACAGCTGGGCGACGGTCGCCGACTGGGACAAGCGGGTCGAGACCGCCAGTGCGATGATCGACGATGCGGAGGCGAAGGACCTGCCGGTCTCGATCGTCTTCACCACCGACCGTCAGCACGACGCAACGTCCACGTCCGCAGCCGCTGCACGCGAACGGCTGGGGGCGGCGCAACCGCAACCGCTGCCGGCTGAGCGCGGGCCTGCACTGGCCGCCATGAAAACAGCCCTTTCGGGCACGCCGCCCGGCACGCTCGCCTTCCTCAGCGACGGCATCGAAACCGGCGATGGCGAGACCATGCGGCAGGTTGCCGAACTCGGCGCCGCCAATGTCCGCCGGATCGAAGGCAACGGCGAAAGCGCGATCGCGCTGACGTCGGCGACCAATGAAAACGAGGGCATGCGGGTGACGGCCTCGCGGCTCCCGCTTGGCGAGCCACGCGCCTACTACGTGCTCGCCCGCGACGCGCGCGGCACGGCGATCGCCGAGGGCGAGTTGCGCTTCGACACCGGCGCGACCAGTGCCAACGCCCTGCTGAAGGCGCCTTTCGAGCTGCGCAACGACTTTTCCCGGCTGACGATCGAGGGACTGGCGACGGCCGGCAGCATTCATCTTCTCGACGACGGCAACCGCCGCCGACGTGTGGCGCTTTTGAGCGGCGAGGTTCACCAGGCCCAGCCTCTCCTGTCGCCGCTCTACTACATCAAGCGGGCGCTGGAGCCGCATGCGGACCTGATCGAGCCGCGCGAGGAAGCGATCGGCAAGGCAATTGCCGAACTGCTCGCCCAAAACCCGTCGATCCTTGTCATGGCCGACGTCGGCCGGCTGCCGGATGAAAGCTACCCGCTGGTCACCCGCTGGCTGGAGAATGGCGGCATGCTGGTGCGCTTCGCCGGTCCCCGGCTCGCAGGCGCCCCCGCCGACGACCCACTCGTTCCCGTCGTTCTGCGTCAGGGCGAACGAACGCTCGACGGCGCGCTTTCCTGGTCCGAGCCGCAGCCGCTCGCCGATTATCCTGCCACCAGCCCCTTTGCCGGCCTGGAACGGCCGCGTGACGTGCTGGTGAAACGCCAGGTGCTGGCGCAGCCGACACCTGATCTGGTGGAGCGGACCTGGGCCAACCTTGCCGACGGTACCCCACTTGTAACGACGGCCGAGCGCGGCCGCGGACGCATCGTGCTCTTCCACGTGAGCGCCGATCCGAACTGGTCGAACCTGCCGATTTCGGGCTCGTTCGTCGATATGTTGCGCCGGTCGATCCAGCTGTCGCGCGCCGGCGGCGTCGCCGGCGATCAGGCCAGCAAGGCGCAGACACTGCCGCCCTACCGGCTGGTGAGCGCACGTGGCGAGCTGACGAGCGAAACCGGCAGCGCCCGGCCGCTCGAAGTCGCGCCGGGCGTCCCACCGACCGTGTCCGCCGACACACCGCCCGGCCTCTATGGCTCGGAGGAAGGTTTCGTCGCCAACAACCTTCTGCCTGATGGCGGCACGCTCGCTCCGATCACCGGCAGCCTTGTCGGCGACCGGGCGGAAGGACTGGAAGGCGCGCGGCCGCTCTCCATCCGGCCCTATCTCTTTGCGCTCGCACTGGTGCTCTTCGTGATCGATGCGCTGATCGTGCTCTACATGGCCGGCGGGCTGACAGGATTGCGTGGTCGCGGGAGCCGTGGTGCCGCTGCCGCCGCAGTGCTTGCAACTCTGGGCCTTGCAACGCTTGGCTTCGTCACGCTCGCTCCGGCAATCGCCCATGCGCAGGACAGCAAGCCCAGCGACGAGCAATCGCTGCAACGGCTGGATACCACCCACCTCGCTTATGTCATCACCGGCGAGGCCGAGGTCGACCGCTTGTCCGAGCAGGGGCTGATCGGCCTCAGCAACTATCTGACCTATCGAACGGCGCTTGAACCGGGCGCGCCAGTCGGGGTCGACCTCGAACAGGACGAACTCGCCTTCTACCCGATCATCTATTGGCCCGTCTCGGCAACGGCGCCGATGCCGAGCAGCCGGGTCATGAGCCGGATCGATGCCTATATGCGCAACGGCGGAACGGTGCTGTTCGACACCCGCGACCAGTTTTCCTCGCTCAATCCATCGGCCGCGGGCGACAGCCCCAACGTCCAGCGTTTGCAGGCCATGTTGAGCGGCCTCGACATCCCGCCTTTGGAGCCGGTGCCGTCCGATCACGTGCTGACGAAAGCCTTCTATCTGCTTTCCAATTTTCCGGGACGCTACGCCGAGAGCCAGCTGTGGGTGGAGGCAGCCCCCAACGGCGAGGAAGCACAGGGCAACCGCCCCGTACGCGGCGGTGACGGCGTGACGCCGATCATGATCACCGGCAACGATTTTGCCGGCGCCTGGGCCGTGGATGTCAACGGCGCGCCGCTGTTGCCAACTGTGCCGCCGGACGAAATGCAGCGCGAATATGCCTACCGCGCCGGCGTCAACATCATGATGTACATGCTGACTGGCAACTATAAGTCCGATCAGGTTCACGTGCCGGATCTCCTCCAAAGGCTTGGGCAGTGAGGACTGAGCGATGACCTATGGTTTTGCACCGCTGCTCCCATTGATGTTCTTTGTGCCGCTGGTGGTGATCGCGGCACTGTTCATCGGCTTTGGCCTCTGGCGGAAGATAAGGGGCGCCTGGTTGCGCCTGGCTGCGCTCGCAGCACTTGCCCTTGCGATTGCCAACCCTTCCATTTTCGTCGAGTTGCGTGACCCGTTGTCAACGATCGTCGCAATCGTCGTCGACCGCAGCCAGAGCCAGCAGAATGGCGAGCGAACCGAACAGACCGATCGGGCGGTCGAGGGCCTAAAGGCGCGGCTGGCGGCAATCCCGCTGATCGAGCCGCGCATCGTCGAGGCCAAGACCGACCCGGCGAGCGTCTCTCCGTCAACGAACCTCTTCATCTCGCTCGCGACCGCGCTCTCGGACGTCCCGCCGGCCCGCATCGGCGGCGCCATCTTCGTCACCGACGGCCAGATCCACGACGTGCCCGAGATCGGCCGCGCGCTCGGTTTCGACGCCCCGGTCCACGGGCTGATCACCGGCAAGCCCGATGAATTCGACCGGCGCGTCGAGCTCGTCAATCCACCGCGCTTCGGCATCGTCGGCGAAGAGCAGAAGCTCTCGTTCAGGGTCGTTGACGATGGTGCAGCCCCCGGCGGAACGGCCGAGGTAACGATCCGCCTCAACGGCAACGAGATTGCGCGTGAGCGGGCCGAACCCGGCACCGACGTACCCTTCAGCTTCAATGTGCCGCGCGGCGGCAACAATGTGCTTGAATTTGCCGTGGACGCCGTTCCAGGCGAAGTGACCACGGCCAACAACCGCGCCGTTCACGTGCTCGACGGCATCCGCGAAAATCTCCGGGTGCTGCTGGTCTCCGGCGAACCGCATGCCGGCGAGCGGGCCTGGCGCAACCTTTTGAAGTCCGACGCGGCCGTCGACCTCGTGCACTTCACCATTCTGCGTCCGCAGGAAAAGCAGGACGGCACGCCGATCAACGAACTGTCGCTGATCGCCTTCCCGACGCGCGAGCTGTTCGTCGACAAGATCAACGAGTTCGATCTCATCATCCTCGACCGCTACCAGCATCGCGGCCTCCTGCCGATCCTCTACTACGACAACATCGCGCAATATGTGGAAAACGGCGGCGCGCTTCTGATCGCCGCCGGCCCCGAGCACGCCGGCGACGATTCGATTGCGGCAACGCCGCTCTCGGCCGTGCTTCCGGCCGCCCCAACCGGCGTGATGAACGAAAAGGCCTTCTTTCCGCGCCTGTCGGAAGAGGGAAAGAAACATCCGGTGACCCGCGGCCTCGAAGGCTCCGGCAGCGAGCCGCCGCAATGGGGCCGCTGGTTCCGCACGGTCGATGTCGACCGGCCGCAGGGACATACCGTGATGGAGGCCGCCGACGGCAAGCCGCTCCTCGTGCTCAATCGCGTCGGCAAGGGCCGTGTCGCCATGCTCTTGTCCGATCAGGGCTGGCTGTGGGCCCGCGGCTTCGAAGGCGGTGGCCCGCATGTCTCGCTCTATCGGCGCACCGCCCACTGGCTGATGCAGGAGCCCTCGCTGGAAGAGGAAGCGCTGACAGCGCGCGCCCGCGGCCGGACGCTGGAAATCACCCGCCAGACGATCGACGGCGATCCGGGACCGGTCTCGGTCGTCTCGCCTTCCGGGGAAAAGCAGGAGGTCAGGCTGACCGAGCGCCAGCCGGGTCTCTACACCGCCGAACTCGCCACCAGCGAAACCGGGTTGTTCGAGATGGCGAACGGCGAACTGACCGCCCTTGCCCATGTCGGCGATCCCAATGCCCCGGAATTCAAGGCGGCGATCTCGACCGAAGATACGTTGCGCCCCTGGGCCGAGAAGACCAAGGGTCTCGTGCGGCGGCTCGCAAGCGCCGACGGTCCGCTCGATCTGCCGACGGTGCTGCCCGTCCGGGGTTCGCTGCGCTCGGCCGACGACCAGCGGCTGTCGATCCGCATGACCGACGAAACCGTGCTGAAGGGCATCAATTCCGTGCCGCTCTTTACCGGGCTGCTCGGTCTGGCCGCCCTGCTCTTCCTCATCTCCGCCACCTGGTATCGCGAAGGCCGATGAACAATCACACCATTACCGTCAGCGATCTTCGAGACGCGCCGCACTTTTTCGATGACGTCGCCGACCGCATCTGGCGTGCCTGGTGGGAACCGCAGGGGTTTCCGCTGGACCACATCTCTGGCCTGCTTGAGGAAAGCCTGGCGCACGATGCCGAAGCGCTTTGCCTCGTGGCTCACGACGGCGATCGCTTCGTCGGCACCGCCTCGGTGATTGCCTCCGACCTCGAGGAGCGGCCGGATCTGACGCCCTGGGTGGCGGCGGTCTGGGTCGATCCACCGTTTCGGGGGTCAGGTATCGGCGGCGACATCGTGCTGAAGGCCGCCCGCGCGGCTTTGCGCACCGGGGCAAAGGCCGTGCACCTTTGCGCCCTTCCCGGCAAACGCGCCTTCTACGAGCGCCTCGGTTGGCGGCTGGACGAAACGGATGTCGGCGAGGACCGCCTTGACGTCTTCAGCATGCGTCGAACCTGAGGGCTCGCAATGTTCGAGATAACGGATGCGCCTCCGCCCGAGGCCTTGGAAGCGATCGGCAACGGCCTGGCTGCCTTCAATGCCGCCGACGTCGGCCCGTCGGAGCGGCGGCCGCTTGCCGTGCTCGTCGGCGGCCCCGAGGCGAAAGGGCAACGCGGCGGCATCAGCGGTTACACCGGCTGGGGCTGGCTCTTCGTGCAATGGCTGTGGCTGCCGGAGGATTTGCGCGGCCAGGGCCTCGCCGGCAAGCTGCTTCAGGCAGCAGAAGATGAGGCGCGACGCCGCGGCTGCCATAGCGCCTGGATCGACACCTTCAACCCGCAGGCCCGGCGCGCCTATGAGCGCCAGGGCTATGCAGCGTTCGGGGAATTGCCCGATTTTCCGATCGGCCGCACGCGGGTCTTTCTCAAGAAGTCGCTCGTCGACTGATCACTCGGGCGCTTGCCCGAAACCGTTTCAGACCGCAAGTGGCAGCTCGATGAGGTCGACAGTCGCCTCTTCGTCGTCCCGCCACCCGATGACGCCGACGAGCCCGGCATGTACGCCTTCGGCCATCGGCACGACCAGCACCCGCGCCGGATCGACCGGCCCCGGAAACTCGAGCGCGCCGTAGCGCACCTTCTCAAAGCCAAGCGGCTGGTAATAGGGCGGATCGCCAACGAGGATCACCGCCTGCGAACCCTGCCGCCGGGCTGCCTCGACGGCGATGCGCACGAGCTCCCGGCCGATACCCATGTTCTTGTGGGAAGGCCGCACGGCCAGCGGCCCAAGCAGATGGCCCTTGATCGAACCTGCCATCACAGGCGTCATCCTGACCGAAGCGATGGTCTCGCCGTTGTCGGCGCAAATGAAGGACAGCGACCGGTCGTGCGGGCCCTGCTCGCGGATCCGCGCCGCAGCCCGGGCAAACCGGCCGGGACCAAAGGCTTCTTCGTTGATGATTTCGATGGCGGCGTCATGGGACGCGTCTTCAGTCAGGTAGACGAGATCGTGCTTTTTCATGGGATCGGAAACCAGGCATGCAGACAGACATAGGGATGGCTTCGCCCGAAGGGGGCGTTGGCAGCATCAGCGTCGTCGCAGGTTTCCCGAGATCATCATCAGTGTGGTTTCTTCCAACACGAAAAAAGTCGTGGCAACGCCGATAGCAGAAAATTGCCCTCTGTCAAAGCCTAAAACGCACTGTTCTGATTTCGCCATCTATCGGACGCCGTCGGAAACGCTATCTATGAGAGCAACGAACACGAAGGAGATCGTCCGATGGGCAGGTTGGTTGACGGCGTCTGGCAGGACGTCTGGTACGACACGGTGGCAACAAACGGCCACTTCAAGCGCAGTGCGTCACAGTTCCGCAATTGGGTGACCGCAGACGGATCGGCAGGTCCAAGCGGCGAAGGCGGCTTCAAGGCGGAGGCAGGCCGCTACCATCTCTATGTCTCGCTCGCCTGTCCCTGGGCTCACCGCACCTTGATCTTCCGCAAGCTGAAGAAGCTCGAGGACATCATTTCCGTTTCGGTCGTCGATCCGCTGATGCTGGCCCAGGGCTGGGAATTCAAGGAAGACGGCATCGGCACCGGCGATCACCTCTTCGGATCGAAGGCGCTCTGGCAAGTCTACACGCGCGCCGATGCCAATTACTCCGGCCGGGTGACAGTCCCCGTCCTCTGGGACAAGCATCAGAACACCATCGTCTCGAATGAATCCTCCGAAATCATCCGGATGTTCAATTCCGCCTTCGACGGCCTCACCGGCTCGACGCTCGACTTCTACCCGGAAGACCTGCGCGCCGAGATCGATGCGACGAACACCGATGTCTACAACGACGTCAACAATGGCGTCTACAAGGCGGGCTTTGCCACCACGCAGGGCGCCTACGAAGAAAGCGTCAAGGCACTCTTTGCCCGCCTCGACCAACTTGAAGAGCGGCTGGCGACGCACCGCTACCTGACAGGAAACCGCCTCACCGAGGCCGACTGGCGGCTGTTCACCACGCTGGTGCGCTTCGACCCCGTTTATGTCGGCCACTTCAAGTGCAACATCCGCCGGATCGCCGACTACCCGAACCTTCAGGGTTATCTGCGCGAGCTTTACCAGGTGCCGGGCGTGGCCGAGACGGTCGACATGCGCCACATAAAGGAGCACTACTACCGCAGCCACACCACCATCAACCCGACCGGCGTCGTGCCCGTCGGCCCGGTGCTCGATCTTTCGGCTCCGCATGGGCGCGAGATGCACTAACCCATTGTCTTGCTTAGCGAAGCCGTGAACGTCCAAGCTTACCAGTAGCGATCGACGGTCATGCCGCCGGCTAGTTCCGCTAGCCGGCGGCGCGTTGCCGGCGTGGTATCCTGCGGCAGGGCGTCGAGCGCGAAGAAACCGCTTTCTGCGATTTCCAGATCGGCTGTTTTCGGCGCGGTCTGCCTGACACCGTCGCAGCGGTAGAAGACGACATGGTCACGGCGGCTCGTGCGCCGGTTGTAGTAGACCTGGACAAGGACGGGTGGCGCCGTTGCCTCGAGGTTCCCCTCCTCGCGCAGTTCCCTCAAAAGCCCGTCGAGTGCGGCCTCGTCGCGATCGAGCCCGCCGCCCGGCAGATGCCAGCCGGGGAGATACGAGTGGCGCACCAGAAAAACGCGGCCCTCAGCGTCGAAACAGGCGGCACGCACGCCCATCGTCATGCCGCGCGCAACCGCGTAGTAGCCATGCGCAAGCCGCATCAGCAGCCGGAGATACCAGCGCCGCATCTCCGGTGGGCGATCGTCAACCAGGCGTTTTGTCCTTCCATGCCTGTCGGCCGCGCGATTCGTCGGACGACCTGATTCCCCTCGGCCGGAATATGCGCTAGACGGGGGCGATGTTCAAACTTGCCCATATCTCCGATGTCCATCTCGGGCCACTGCCCGAACTGTCGCTCAGGGAGCTTGCGTCCAAGCGCATCACCGGTTTCGTCAACTGGCATCGCAACCGCAGCCGGCATCTCTTTACCGGCACGCTCGACACCCTGCTTGCCGATATCGAGAAGCGGGATCCCGACCATCTGGCGATCACAGGCGATCTTGTGAACCTTGCCTCGTCTCGCGAAATCACCGCCGTGACCGAATGGCTGGAGGATGCGGGCGAGCCTGAAAACATCTCCATCGTGCCCGGTAACCACGACGCCTATGTGCCGGGCGCCTACGAGAAGACCACCCGTGCCTGGTACCCCTATATGCGTGGCGACCACGCACCGGGCCACTGGCACGACCGGCACCACTGCTTTCCCTATATGCGGGTGCGCGGGCCGGTGGCGCTGATCGGCTGCTCGACGGCCGTCGCGACACCGCCTTTCGCGGCCAGCGGCTATTTCGGCCAGCGGCAGGCACGCGCGACCGTCAATCTGCTGCGCCAGGCCGGCGAAGCGGGCCTCTTCCGCGTCGTCATGATCCACCATCCGCCCATCCGCGGCGCGACCTCGATGCACAAGCGCATGATCGGCATCCGCCGCTTCGCCGCAACCATCTCGTCGGGCGGCGCGGAACTCGTGATCCACGGCCACACGCACCTCAACACCGTCTACTCGATCAAGGGCCAGCACGCCCCCGTCCCGGTGGTCGGCATTGCGTCCGCCTCGCAGGGACCGGGCGGACACAAGCCGCCCGCCGCCTACAACCTGTTCACGGTGGCCGGCGAACCCGGCAACTGGCACCTGACGCGCGAACGCTATGCGCTGAATGACGATGCAACCACGGTGTCGCTGGCCGAAACCACGCGCTTCTAGCGCGTTCCCTCATGCGTTCATGTCAACGCAGAGTGCTCCAGCGTTCGCCCTCCGCAGAAAATTCATCGCCCGGCGAATAAATTTCGGCTTTCATGCGTCCTATTCATGCGCAGCCGCATGCTGCCGGGTGCGCATGTCACTTGTTGCCCTTGTTCGAGGTGTCGATGAGCGGCGTCCGCTGCCTTTCGTTATTAGGCGAGGCAGACAGGCGAACGATTTGAAACAACGCATGCACCTTCGCGTGCGAGGAATGGGAGATGGCATGATGAACGGCAAGAACTTTCTAAGTGCGCTGCTCGTCGCGGGCGCGGCCACTTTCATGGCGCAGACCGTCATGGCGGCCGGCGAGGACACCAGCGAACCGCCGAAGAAAACCAAGACCACCAGCGAATGCACCAACGGCAAGGTCTGGGACGCGAAGAAGAGCGCCTGCGTCAATGCCAAGAAGAGCGATCTCAGCGACGACATCCTGTTTGAGGCTGCACGCGAACTTGCCTATGCCGGCCAGTACGAAAATTCGATCAAGGTGCTCGGCGCCGTCAAGGACCAGAAGAGTGCCCGCGTGCTCAACTATCTCGGCTACTCAAACCGCAAGGCCGGCCGGATGGAACTCGGCATGCAGTACTACAAACGCGCGCTCCAGGCCGACGAGAACTACATCCTTGCCCGCTCCTACATGGGCCAGGCGCTGATCGAACAGGGGCATATCGAAGAAGCCCGCGTGCAACTCGTCGAAATCCGCGACCGCGGCGGCGAGAACACCTGGGCCTATCGCGCCTTGCTGCAGTCACTCGGCGGCGTGCGCCAATACTGACTGAAGTTCAAGAACGGGCGGCGCCAAGCGCCGCCTCGATCTGAGGCACCGTGCCGGGCGCGAGAGCGCCCCTCGTGCCGCCACCACCCCCTCGAAGGGGGGCAGCTCCAGGAAGCTAGCTTTTCTTGGCCGCGCCCGCGGTCGCACCGCTTGCGATCGGGGTGGTTGCATTCTTCTTCTCCGACCATTCAGGCGGCAGACCGAGCGCGCCACCCGCGATGCCGCCAAGGCCGGACCCCTTGCCGAAAACGGCGCAATCGGGATCGGTGGGCTTGCCGGTGACCGCATAGGCGACGCTGTTGGAGACGTTCTTCATCGACGGCATCTCGAAATCGGATTTCATCGGGTCGCCTGATTTTTCCAGCAAAGCGCCGAAATCCTCGGCGAAATCCGCCGAAAGCTCGAAGGCATCGGCCGCCGTCGACGCGCGCGAACCGTTGGTCAGGATGTTGGCCCCCCTCGCCCAGGTCAGCCCGGCGATTTGCGAGCCCTTCGCGTCAAAGGCCTCCGCCTCCATCGCGAGGCTGCCAAGCCCGATCGGGATGCGCGGTACCGGAACAGGTGAGACGGCCGTGGTGACCGTCGACACACCGGCGACGACGGCGTTCGTCGCCTTGATGTTGCTGACCACCGAGCGCACCGCCATATCCGCCGGTTTCGATACCGGCACGATATCGTAGTTCGCGCTCAGCGCCTCGCACAGCTTCCGGTCGATCGCGGTTGCCACCAGCTTCTTCTGCGGCTCTCCGAGCTTGTCGAGGCTGGCGTTGGTCGCAAAGGTCGTCGGGATCACATGCACCGTCTTGACGGTTTTCAGCGAAGCGGAATCCACCCGGTACTTCGTCTTGGTCACCAGCCCGTCACTGGCAACGAAATCCTTGTACGACGACAGCGATCCGGTTTCGCTGAGCTGGGCGCTCTGGCATGCCGCAAGCCCCGCGAGCACGGGAACCATGGCGCCGATACGGATGACCGCGGCGGCGGCACGGACGCGCGTTCGTTCAGCACCGTTGCCCCTGAGCCAGGCTATGTTCATTCTGCCATTACGATCTTGATTGTTCATCGACGGATCCCCGGTAGCGACCTGCAGTTGTGCAACGAGGTCAGGCGAGATTCGGGCCGAACTTTGACGCGATGTCGACGTAACATCGCAGTTTACGGTAACAAACCCATGGTTAACGGGCGCTGCCGAACAAAAAGCTTTTTGGGAAAAGACGCCATGAAGCAGCAGAATTTGCTTTCCGTTCCAGCACTTCCCTTGCAGACTAAGGCGTAAATGTTTCATAACATCCAGCCCGTGCCCCGCACGGCGAATAAACGCACGTTCCGGCACGTTTCATTTGGAAAAGCAATGCGTCCAGCGGCAGAAACGAAGGACTTCAGGCGCGACTTGGTCAGTCTCCTGCCCAAATTGCGTCGTTTCGCCATGACGTTGACGCGCAACGCCAATGATGCCGACGACCTCGTCCAGGAAGCCTGCGAGCGCGCGATCACGCGCAGTCACCTCTGGAATGGCGAGGGCCGGCTGGAAAGCTGGGTCTACGCCATGACACGCAATCTCTGGGTCGACGAAATCCGCAAGCGCAAGGTTAGAACCGGCAGCGGCACGGTCGATGCGCTCGGCCACGACGAGCTCAGCATCGAGGCTTCGGCTGAAAAGGCCGTCTACGCCAACCAATTGCAGAAGATGATCCTGTCGATGCCAGAGGGTTTGGCAGCCGTGTTCCTGCTGGTGAACGTCGAAGGGCATAGCTACCGCGAGACGGCCGACATCCTGGGCATCCCGATCGGCACTGTCATGAGCAGACTGTCGACCGCGCGCCTGAGGCTCGCGGCCATGATTTCCGAGAATACCGAAAGGAGGGCCTGACCGTTGCAACAGACAAAGGGTCATGCACTCGAAGTTCGCCTCTCCGCCTATATCGACGGCGAGATCGGCGATGCAGAACGAAGCGAACTCGAAGCTCTTCTTTCCCGCGACGAAGATGCCAAGGCGCTTTTCGAAAGACTGAAGGCCGGCAGCAGCTTCGGCGATACGGCCTTTGAGGATTTCCTGCACGACCCCGTGCCGCTCGCTCTGGTCCGCCAGATCAAGCAGGGATCCGGCATCAATCCGAAGACCGAGCGCGTGGCGACGGCAACGGCGACGGTGCGGCATGCGCGCGTCTGGCCACGGGCGCTTGCAGCATCGGTGGCCCTCATGCTGCTCGGCGGCGCTGCCGGCTTCATCGTCGGCACTGCGAACAACGTGGCCGAGCCGACCAATGTGGCGGCAGCGCGCGGCTGGCTCGACGACATCGCCGATTATCACCGCATCTATTCGCGCCAGAAGGAACATCTGGTCGAGGTTCCGGCCTCAGAGGGACCGAAGATCGAAACCTGGCTTGCCACAAGCGTCGGCGTCTCCTTCAAGGTCCCGCAGCTCGGCGGCAAGGGCCTGACCTTCGAAGGCGCCCGGTTGCTGGTGGCCAACGGCAAACCCGTGGCGCAACTCGTCTACCGGAGCACCGAAGGCGAAATCTTCGCCATCTGTTTCCTCAAGAATACCACCGCCCCACAATCGAGCGAGTTCGACGAAAGCATCCGCGACGATCTTGGCATGGTAACCTGGCAGCGCGGGGGCGCGTCCTTCGTGCTCGTCGGTCCGTCCGCCCATGTCGGAATGCAGGATATTGCCGAGACTGCCGCCGCGGCGATCTGAGACCTCCAACTCCAAACACAAAAAAGCCGCGCCGGGCTTGCCCGACGCGGCTTTGTTTCGTGACCGATAAAGCGCGTCAGCCGCGCTTCATCTCCAGCACACGGTTGGCGGCTGAAACGATGGCCTCGAGCGAGGCGGCAACGATGTTGGTGTTGATGCCGGCGCCGAACAGCTTGCCGCCGGGATGCTCCATCTCGACATAGGCGATCGCCGCCGCGTTCGAGCCGTGCTGCAGCGAGTGCTCGGAATAGTCGGCAACCGAGAGATCGACACCCAGATAGATCGACAGCGCGTTGATGAAGCCGTCGATCGGGCCGGTGCCCTTGCCTTCGATGCGCTTGACCTCGCCGTTGTCGGTGATCTCGGCCGCCACCACGCGCACGCCCTTGTGCTCACCAACCGGATAGGTGTGGTGATCGACGAACTTGATGCGCGCGCCCGGCTGCTCGACGTAGCGCTCGATGAAGCGCTCGTGGATGCGCTTGGAGGGAAGTTCCTTGCCTTCCTCATCGGTGATGCGCTGGATGTCCTCGCGGAACTCGACCTGCAGGTTGCGCGGCAGGTTGATGCCATAGTCTTCCTGCAGGATGTAGGCGATGCCACCCTTGCCCGACTGCGAGTTGATGCGGATGATCGCCTCGTAGGAGCGGCCGACGTCGCGCGGGTCGATCGGCAGGTACGGCACTTCCCAGAGCGGCTTGTTGGCCACCTTGATCGCCTTCATGCCCTTGTTGATCGCGTCCTGGTGCGAGCCGGAGAAGGCGGTGTAGACCAGTTCGCCGACGTAAGGGTGGCGCTCCGGAATGACCATCTGGTTGGAATATTCGTAGACTTCCTTGATCCGCTCGATGTCCGAGCAGTCGAGCTGCGGGTCGACGCCCTGCGTGAACATGTTCAGCGCCAGCGTCACCACGTCGACGTTGCCGGTGCGCTCGCCATTGCCGAACAGGGTGCCTTCGACGCGGTCGGCGCCGGCCATCAGGCCGAGCTCGGTGGCGGCAATGCCGGTGCCGCGGTCGTTGTGCGGGTGCAGCGAGATGATCAGGCTCTCGCGGTTGTCGAGGTTGCGACACATCCACTCGATCTGGTCGGCATAGATGTTCGGCGTCGCCATCTCGACGGTCGACGGCAGGTTCAGGATCAGCTTGTTGTCCGGCGTCGGCTTGACGATCTCGGTGACAGCGTTGCAGATCTCCAGCGCCACTTCGAGCTCGGTGCCGGTAAAGCTCTCCGGCGAGTATTCGAAGCGGTAGCCGCCGCCGGCTTTCGCCGCCATGTCGGTGATCATCTTGGCGGCATCGGTGGCGATCTGCTTGATGCCGGCGACGTCCTTGGAAAAGACCACGCGGCGCTGCAGTTCACTGGTGGAATTGTAGAAATGCACGATCGGCTGGTGGGCGCCTTCCAGCGCTTCAAAGGTGCGGGTGATCAGCTCGGGCCGGCACTGCACCAGCACCTGCAGCGACACGTCCTTGGCGACATTGCCTTCTTCGATGCACCAGCGGGCAAAATCGAAGTCGGTCTGCGAGGCCGAGGGGAAGCCGATCTCGATCTCCTTGAAGCCCATGTCGAGCAACAGCTGGAACATGCGGGCCTTGCGATCGTGGCCCATCGGGTCGACCAGCGACTGGTTGCCGTCACGCAGGTCGACCGAGCACCAGATCGGCGCCTTGGTGATCTGCTTCGACGGCCAGGTGCGGTCGGTCAGCGCGATCTGCGGGTAAGGCTGATACTTCACCGCCGCTTCCGGCATGCCAATCTTAACGGGATGGGATTTCTGGATCATTGCAGCTTCTCTTCATCACTGAGCGCTCTGGCCGCATTGCCTTAGCCGATCGGAGACCGGATTGCGATGGCAAATGCCGCGTGGGACGCGCCTTTATCTAAAACTCTTGATGGGGTCGAGGAGCATCCGCCGGCGTGGCTTTCGGCCGCCGGGCGCTCCTCAGCGAACCCGGCAACCGCGAGTAAGGCCGAGAAGAAGAAGCGATGCGAAGGCGCGCAGCGGCGCACGATTGTCATCGTGTGCGGCAGAGATCATAGCGATCTGGTGTGCGTCGGCCTTGGTCATGCCCAAGCCTATACACGGGTTGCCGGAACGGAGCAAGGCACGCCCTTGAGGAAACATGATGAGCCTTGGCACTCATCGAAGCGGTGGCGCGCGAAGCAAAAGGGGCACCGGCGCGACCGCCGATGCCCCCTTTGCAAATCAGCCCGCCGTTTCCGGCGGAAGTCGATCTCAGATATCCGAAACCGAGGTGATGATGCGCGATACCAGACCGTAGCTCTTGGCTTCTTCCGCCGACAGCCAGTAGTCGCGATCCGTGTCCTTGGCGATCTTTTCGACCGGCTGGCCGGTGGCATCGGAGAAGATCTTGTTCAGGCGCTCGTTCATCTTGATGATTTCGCGTGCCTGGATCTCGATGTCCGAAGCCATGCCGCGGGTGCCGCCCGACGGTTGGTGCAGCAGGAAGCGGGTGTTCGGCAGGCAAAGACGACGCTCCTTGGGAACGCCGACATAGATCAGCGCGCCGGCGGAAGCGACCCAGCCGGTGCCGATCGTCCAGACCTTCGGCTTCACGAACTTGATCATGTCGTGAATGCTGTCGCCTGATTCGACGTGGCCGCCGGGTGAGCTGACGAAGATGCGGATATCCTCATCGCTGGCCGATGCCAGCGCCACGAGCTGCGAGCACACTTTCTGCGCCAGCTCCTGGGTGATCGTGCCGTAGATGAAAATCGAACGCGACTTGAAAAGGTTCGCCTCCGTTTCCTTGCCGAGCGGCAATTCGGTCTTCTTGTCGTCCTCGTCGTCGTTGTTGTACATCCGTGTTTCTCCGGCGTCTCATGAAGTCTTCAGTCAAAGTCAGATAATGCGACTCGCCTGCGAAAACAATGCAACAATCCAAGGGGGCGACCAAGCGGCAACATCGACTACGCTTATGGTAAAAACACCTACCGCCAAATGCCGTATAGACAGGTGCCCAAAGGCCAATAAGATCGTGAGCGTCAAACACTCAAAGGACGGGGCCATCCTCCCAAGGCCCTGCCGATCCATGGGGACATGCATGAACAGACGCATCCTGATCGCCGCGACAGTGCTGATGGCTTCCGCCGCACCCGCCTTCGCCCATCTCAATCCGGAAGAGCACGGCTCGTTTGCCGCCGGCTTCTCGCATCCGCTCTTCGGGCTTGACCATATCCTCGTCATGGTCGCCGTCGGCCTCTGGGCGGCGCAGATCGGCGGCCGGGCGCTCTGGATCGTGCCGACAGCCTTCGTCTCGATGATGGCCGCGGGCTTCGCGCTGGCCGTTGCCGGTGTCGGCATGCCCTTCGTCGAGCCCGCGATCCTGGCTTCGGTCGTGGCACTTGGCCTGCTCGTCGCCATGGCAGTTCGCCTCGACACCGCAGCGTCCGCAGCCATTGTCGGCATCTTCGCCCTCTTCCATGGCCACGCCCACGGCGGCGAGCTCGGCAGCGCCGGCGCGCTTTCCTTTTCGGTCGGCTTCGTCTTCGCCACCGCAGCCCTTCATGCTGCAGGCATCGGCCTCGGCATCGCGCTTCAGCGCCTCTCGGGTGGTGGCGTGCTCGCCCGCATCCTCGGCGGGGCGACGGCGATCGCCGGTGCTGCACTGATCTTCGGCTGAGATCGCGAAGCATGCAGCACGGAAGGATTATCCTCCTGAACGGCACGTCGAGTGCCGGGAAATCCACGCTGGCCAAGGCGCTCCGGGAAACCCTCCCGGAGCCGTTTTGCTATTACGCGTCAGATCAGCTGGCAGACGCAGGGTTTCGCGTTCTCAAACGCGGCATGCACCCTGGCATGCGCGGCGAGCGCAACCGGTTCTTCGACGGGTTTCACCGGTCGATCGCGGCCTTCGCTGAGGCCGGCAACGATCTGATCGTCGAGCATATCGTCGAGGAGCAGAGCTGGGCCGAGGATCTGAGGAACCGCACCGCCCATCTCGATGTGTTCTGGGTCGGCGTGCATGCGCCGATCGAAGACCTCGAACGGCGCGAGCGCGAGCGCGGCGATCGCACGATCGGCGAAGCCCGCTTTCACCTGAAGACGCATGACTACTGCGCCTATGACCTCGAGGTGGACACGCGCGACCCGACCGATCAGGTCGCCGCGCGCATCGTTGGCGCATGGCTCACGCGCCAGTCACTCAGGGCGCAGCAGAATCTTTAGCCGCGACCACGATAGGTCGGCACGCCCTGATCGGGCAGCCACAGGCCCTCGGGCGGCTTGCCGGTCTGCCAGAAGACGTCGATCGGAATGCCGCCGCGCGGATACCAATAGGCGCCGATCCTGAGCCAACGCGGCGAAAGCAACGTCACCAGCCGCTGGGCGATATCGATCGTGCAGTCCTCGTGGAAGGCGCCGTGGTTGCGGAAGGAATGCAGGAACAGCTTCAGCGACTTCGATTCCACCAGCCACTCGTCCGGCACATAGTCGATGACGATATGCGCGAAATCCGGCTGCCCGGTCATCGGGCAGAGCGAGGTGAATTCCGGCGCCGTGAAGCGCACCAGATATTCCTTGCCCTTGTTGCCGCTCGGCACCCGCTCCAGCACCGCGTCTTCCGGGTTTTGCGGCAGGTCGACCTTCGCGCCCAATTGGGAAAGGCCAGATACGTCCGTCTTGCTCATTTGCCTGTTGCTCCGTGAGAACATCCGCGCGTGGGCGCGGTCGGGACGGGCCCCCCACCGCTTGTCGACCCGCGCCGTTTGCGGCTCTTAAATCAGAACTGCCTTGAGAAGGAAACCGACTCCAGGTTCAAGCGCTATTCGCCACTCGTGTTTTCAATGGCGCGCGGTTGTCTTGACGCGCACACCGTGCGCCTTTTCGCCTTCCGGCTCCACATGGATCGCAATCTTTGCCCCCGGATGCACGGCGCGGATCCCATCCTCGATCCGGTCGCAGATGTCATGCGCGTCGCCGACGGGCATCGCTTCCGGCACCACCATGTGGAAATCCACGAAGATCGCCGGACCGGCCTGGCGGGTCTTGAGGTCATGCACCCCTAGCGAGCCGGCGGCGTTGGCAGCGATCGCCTGTTTGATCGCCTCCTCCTCCTCAGCCGGCACCGCCCGGTCCATCAAACCGTCGATCGAGCGCGAGATCACCATCCAGCCCTGGTAAAGAATGTTGCAGGCGACGATGACGGCGAGCAAGGGGTCGAGGATCGCGTAGCCGGTGGCGATCGCAAGAACGAGGCCGATGAGAACGCCGATAGAGGTGACGACATCCGACAGGATATGGTGGCCATCGGCGCTCAGCGCCGGCGAGCGATGCTTGCGCCCGGCGGTGATCAACACATAGGCCCAGATGGCGTTGACGACGCCGGCCACGAAATTGATCGCAAGGCCCAATGCCGGCGCCTCCATGACGACAGGCGCCATCATCGCAGGCACCGCTTCCCAGACGATCAGAAGAGCAGCGACGACGATCAGCACGCCCTCGATGACGGCCGAAAAATACTCTGCCTTGTGGTGACCGAAGGGGTGTCCGGCATCGGCCGGTTTGGAGGCATAACCGATCATCAGATAGGCGATGACTGCCGCGATCACGTTGACCGTGGACTCGAGACCATCGGACAGAAGTGCGACCGAACCGGTGAGCCACCAGGCGAGAAGCTTCAGCCCCAGCACGGCCAGAGACAGCGGAATGCCCCAGAAGGCAAGCCGCAGAACGGTTCGGTTGTCGGACGCAGTCATTTTGATCATTCCCTATGCAGATGCAAACGAGTTGCAAACGCAAGCCTATTGAAACGCAAAACCGCCCGCGCGAATTTCGCGCAGGCGGTCTGTTGGGCAAACATATGCGGGATTAAGCGCCGCTTGTCAAAGTCTGGTTCTGCCTGATCCGCTTTCCGCGCAGGCAATGACCTCCAGGGCCAACGGCGCGGCTTCGACTTCACCACCGTCGGCGGCCTTGCTGCCCCGACCGATGAAGAGGGTCACGACGGCTGCTGTCGCCACCGTGATGCCGGTCAGCAGCCAAAGCAAGGCACTGAACGCATCGCCATAGGCTTGCAGGAGAGCAGCATGCGATGCCTGCGGTGCGAATAGCCCAGCGTCCGCGAGGTTGCCGGTCACGATGCGCTGCGCCATCGCAGCGGCATTCGGTCCGGCTTCGCCCCCGAGGTTCGAGGCTGTCAGCGCCGAAAGAATTGCGGTCACGATTGCGAGTGCCACCCCCTCACCTGCCACGCGCGTGGTACTGAAGATCCCCGTTGCCATCCCTGCCCGTTCCTTCGGCACGACGCTGACGGCAAGCCCATCCATCAGTCCCCAGGGAAGGCTGATGCCAAGCCCGATCAGCAACAGAGGTGCGAGCAGCATGGCCGGCTCGGAACCCACCGGAAACCGGCCCAGCCAGCAGAGCCCAGTCGCCGAGAGCAACAGACCCGCGCCGCAGATCGCCGCCGGCGTGAACCAGCGCGTCAAAAAGCCGGCAGCAATTGGCACGATCAGAAGCGGCGCAGACATGGCGATCATCATTTGACCTCCGGCGACCGCACTCATGCCTTCTATCCCGATGAAACGCACTGGAAGCAGGATCAGCAGGACGACGAACCCATAGGCGGGAGCGGCCGCAAGCAATTGCACTCCGACGAAGCGCGGATAGCGAAAGAGCGTCAGATCCAGCATCGGGCGCGCGACCGAGCGCTCGATCCGCCAGAAGGCGAGAAAGAAGAGCACGGACGCCACGAGCATGGCGATCACGATCGGGTGGCTCCAACCGCTTTCCGGCGCCTGCAAGATGCCGAAGGTCAGTGCGGTCAGCGCCGCGGTGAAGCTTGCCGCTCCCTTCCAGTCGAGGCCGGAGGCGTCCGGATCGCGCGTCTCTCGAAGGAAAACCGCGCCGAGCGCCAAAGCCAGGCCAGCCAGGAGGACGACAAGCACGAAGATCGCGGGCCACCCGAAGGCCTCGACCATCAGGCCGGATGCAATCGGTCCGAAGGCAAGCCCGACGCCGAAGCTTGCACCAACGAGACTGAAGGCTCTCAGTCGCTCGTTTTCTTCGAATTCCTGGGCAAGTGAGGCCATGCCACCGGAGAAGGCGGCCGCTGCCCCGATGCCTTGAAGCGCGCGCAACACGTCGAACCAGACGATATTGCCGGCGAATGCCAGAGCAGCCGAGAACAGCAGGAAGGTGGCAAGACCACCGAGAAAGACACGCTTGCGGCCGAAACTGTCGGCAACCGCACCCGTGGCCATCAGCGAACTTCCGAAGGTCAGCATGAAGGCATTGGTGACCCAATTGAGCGCGACCGGATCGGCGCCGAGGCTGCGACTGATCGCCGGCAACGCCACCGCCGGCCCGGTGAAGGTAAGGGGCATCGTGGCCGACGCGCAGCAAACCGAAACGAGCACGAACCACCGCGCGCGTCCATTTCTGACCTTTTCTCTCATATCGTCCATCCGTTGGAGCAAGGAGATACCCAAACAGGCCTGCGGGGAAACCTGCAGCTGAACGTTCACCGCTTGGGTATCGATTGACGAATGCAGGATAGTTTCGCCATAATTGACTGAGAACCGTGCCAATTGGACAGACATACTGGAGCAGTACGCTCGAATAGGAGGTTGCAATGGACCGCTTGAGCGGATTGACCGCCTTCGTGCGCACGGCTGATCTCGGCAGTTTCGTCGCGGCCGGGCGCGTGCTCGGCCTGTCCGCCTCCGCGGTCGGAAAGGCGGTCACCGCGCTCGAAAAGCAGCTCGGCGTACGCCTGCTGCAGCGCTCGACGCGTAGTATCCGCTTGACCGAGGAGGGACGCCTCTTTCACGAGCGCTGCCGCCGTATTCTCGACGACCTCGACGATGCCGAAGCCTCATTGGCCGAGGCGGTGGCCGTTCCGCGCGGCCGGCTGCGCATCAGCGTACCGATCGTCAGCTACCATTTGCTGCTGCCGGTGCTGCCGGAGTTCGTGCGGCGCTATCCCGAAGTCGAACTCGATCTCGACTTCAACGACCGCATCGTCGATCTGATCGACGAGGAAGTGGATGTCGCCATCCGTAGCGGCGTTCTGCCGGATTCCCGGCTCATGACCCGGGCACTCAGGCCGTTCCAGCTTCTGCTCTGCGCCGCCCCCGCCTATCTCGATCGGCACGGCACGCCGGAGTGCCCGCGCGACCTCGACGGGCACCACGCCATTCGCTTCCGTTTTCCAAACAGCCGGAAGCTACAGGATTGGCCGATCAGCATGCCGGCAGGCGGACCCGGACCACAGATCAAGACGGTGCTCTACAGCAACAACATGGAAGCGCTCAGCGGCGCCGTCCTCGCCGGTCTCGGCATCGGCTGCCTACCGGATTTTCTCGCCCGCCAGCCGCTCAGCGATGGACGGCTGCGCACGGTGCTCGACACCCATCTCGACGCGCCCGGACAGTTCCACCTCCTCTGGCCGTCGAACCGGCACCTGTCGCCAAAGGTGCGTGTGTTCGTCGATTTCCTGAGCGCACGCCTCTTTGCCGATCGCTGCGAGCGCAGCCCTGCCGTCGAGGCGGCACGGTAGGAACGAAAAAGGTGCCGCCCCATCACGGGAGCGGCACCTTGGTTTTCAGTTTTGTCAAACCTTGCCGGCGTCAGCGACGCCCGAAAGCGGCGATGCTCAGGCGGCCTTGATCTTGGCGCGCTTGGCGAGATGCGCCACCACGTTCTCGATCATCCGCATGCCGGCGTCACCGCCGAGCGTCATGATCGATTCCGGGTGGAACTGCACCGCCGCCACCGGTTCCTTGGTGTGCTCGATGCCCATGATCGTGCCGTCTTCGCTTTCGGCGGTGATCATGAACTCGTTGGGCAGGCTCGACGGATCGGCGAAGATCGAATGATAGCGACCGACCGTCACTTCCTTGCCAAGACCGGAGAAGACGATGCCCGGCTCGAGCACACGGATGCGCGACGGCTTGCCGTGCATCGGGATCGCCAGCTGGCGCAGATCGCCGCCATAGGCTTCGGCCAGCGCCTGCAGACCGAGGCAAACGCCGAAGATCGGCAGATCGCGGGCCCGCGCCTTCTTGATCGTCGCCTTGCAATCGAAGTCTTTCGGATTGCCAGGTCCTGGCGAAAGCACGACGAGGTCCGGCTTGACGCGATCGAAGATCTCTTCGGCCACCGGCGTGCGCACCGTCGTCACGGTGGCGCCCGTCTGGCGGAAATAGTTTGCCAGCGTGTGGACGAAGCTGTCCTCGTGATCGACGAGCAGGATGTTGACGCCTGCACCGACGGCAGCGACATCGCGGCCAGCCTTGGCGCTGTTGGCGGATTTCGCGTCGCGGATGGCTGCGATCATGGCGGAGGCCTTCAGTTCAGTTTCGGCTTCTTCTTCTTCCGGGATTGAATCGTAGAGCAGCGTCGCCCCCGCCCTGACCTCGGCGATGCCGTCCTTGATGCGGATGGTGCGCAGCGTCAGGCCTGTGTTCATGTCGCCGTTGAAGCCGACCATGCCGATGGCGCCACCATACCATGCGCGCGGGCTCTTCTCATGGCTCTCTATGAAGCGCATGGCCCAGAGTTTCGGTGCACCGGTGACGGTTACCGCCCAGGCGTGGCTCAAGAACCCGTCGAAGGCGTCCATGTCGTCGCGCAGGCGTCCCTCGATGTGGTCGACCGTGTGAATGAGACGCGAATACATCTCGATCTGCCGGCGGCCGATGACCTTGACCGAACCCGGTACGCAGACGCGGCTCTTGTCGTTGCGGTCGACGTCCGAGCACATGGTGAGTTCCGATTCGTCCTTCTTGGAATTCAAGAGCTTGAGAATCTGCTCGCTGTCGGCGATCGGATCGTCACCGCGTTTGATCGTGCCCGAGATCGGGCAGGTCTCGATGCGGCGGCCCGACACGCGAACGAACATTTCGGGCGAGGCGCCGACGAGATATTCCTGATTTCCGAGATTGATGAAGAAGGAATAGGGCGACGGATTGATCGCCTTCAGCCGGTTGGAAATCTCCGACGGCTTGCTCTCGCAGCGCTCGAAGAACTTCTGGCCGGGCACCACCTCGAAGAGATCGCCGCGACGGAAGCTCTCCTTGGCCTTGACCACGAGCTCGGCATACTCGCCGGGACGGTGGTCACCATGCGGCGGAATGCTGTCGACGGTCCGGAATGGCTCGGGCGCGATATCCTCTACTTGGTCCTCGGTCGTCCTGCCGTCCTTGGCGAAATCGTAGCGGTCGATCCAGGCCTTGGCGGCATAGTGGTCGACGACCAGGATTTCGTCCGGCAGGAACAACACCATGTCGCGCTGGTCGTCCGGGCGCTTGAGCTTCAGTTCGATCGCGTCGAACTGGAACGCGAGATCGTAGCCGAAGGCGCCGTATAGGCCGAGGCTCGCGTCCTCGGCCGAATGGAAGAGGTTGGTGACGGCGCGCAGCACGCTGAAGACAGTCGGCATCTTCGAGCGCTCTTCCTCGGTGAAGACGCGGTCCGGCTGGTTGATCGTCAGGTCGAGGCGGCGGCTGGTCGAAGCGCCGAGCGTGATGTCGTCGACCGTCTTCAGATGTTCGGCGATGATCGACAGCAGCACCTCGCCGCGGCCGTTATAGGCCTCGATCCAGAGCGAGCGGCCGAAGGAGGAAATGCCGAGCGGCGGGTCGACGACAGCGGTATCCCAACGCGTGTAGCGGCCGGGATATTCGTAGTTGGAGGAGAACACCGCGCCACGGCGCTCGTCGAGCTTGTCGACATAGCTCGCGATCGCGTCCTGATAGGAAGCTTCGCGTCGCCTGCGCGTCACCACGATACCACCCTTTGTGGTGTAGCTCTCCGCGCCGTCCTCGAGAATTACCGTTGCCATTCGCCTCGCTCCGTAAAAGCCCGGTCCTTGAGCGGCCTGATATGAAAAAAGCCGCCTCGAAATCTCCGGGCGGCTTCATCTCTCAATCACGCATGACTGGTCAAGGCCGCTTCAGCGAGCCCACCACCAGATCGAAATGTTGCGTGCGTTTTCCATGGGCCAAAGTGTTAGCGTGGGTTGGTGCCCCGCGCAAGCGGGAATGCGGCGCGGATCGTCACGCCTGCGTCAAAAAAAGAGGCGGCCCCGAAGAGCCGCCTCGAACATCTTAATCTGGCCGGTCTTAGAAACGCTGCGTGAGCGAGATTTTGAAGGTACGGCCCGGTTCCGAATAGAAGTCGCGCGGCTGGCTGGCTGAGGATGCCAGGTTGAGGTCGCGAAGCCCGAGCGCGTTGAAGTACTTCTTGTCGAAGATGTTATAGACGCCCGCCTGAACGCGAAGCCCCTTGAACTCTTCCGGCGTCCACCAGCCCGTCAGATCGACAATGCCATAGCCGGGTGCGTCGAAGGTGGTCGCTACGTTATCGTTGGGCATGGCCGCCGAAAGCGTGGTCGAGAGATCGACGCCGAAAGTTTCCTGGCTATAGCCGGCACCGAGGATCGCCTTGAGCGGCGCGACTGAACGCAGACGCTTGTCGGTATCCTCGTTCTTGCCATAGGCATAGGCAATCGAGCCGTGAACGTTGAAGCCGTTGTCGAAGGTCTTCAAGGCGCTCAGTTCGATGCCCGAGATGCGCGCCTTCTGCACGTTCTCGTAGCGGAACTCCATGATCCCGCCGGCCATGGTCGTCTTCGTCTCGATGAAGTTGTCGTAGACGTTGTGGAACGCTGCCACGCGACCGACCAGATCGCCCGTGTCGAAGTTGGCGCCGACCTCGAAGCCGTTGGCGGTCTCGGGCTTCAGGTCGGGATTGCCGAGCTGGGCATAGCCGCCAAAGCGGTTGTAAAAGCGGCTGTAGAGCTCATCCACGGTCGGTGCACGGTAGGCCATCGACCATTGCGCGAACAGTTGCGTGTCCGGTGTGATGTCGTAGGTTCCAAGCAGCTTGGGCGAAAGCCGGGCGCCGTCACGATCCCGCAGTGCCGTAAATTGCGGCAAAGTGGGGTTGGATTGGAAGCCGGCATTGGCCTCCGGCTGATAGTCGAACCAGTCGAAGCGTACTCCAGGCGTCAACGCAAAGGCGCTGTCGCCCATCGAGATGCGGTCTTCCAGGACCGCGCCGACGGTGGTGCTCTTGACGGTCGGGATTTCCGACTGGTTGTTGAGCGACGGGCATGTCGTCGGCGTCGGGCACAGCGCCCAGGTGTACTGGTTCCAGTCCGAGCGCTGGACGTCGAGCTTGAACAGAACGGAGTGATCGAACCCGCCGGCTTCGAAATCCTTGCCAGCACTGCCGCTGAAGCCGATGCTCTTGTTGCTGATGGAGTTATCGCGGCCGTAGGCAACGTTGGCGACCGTGCGGCCGTGCGACCCGGACGAGCGCTCGAGTTCCTGCCAATAGAGTGTGGCGCGCGCGAAGCTGAAGAGATCGTCCGAGGAAACTGCCTCGAAATCATAGTCGAGCGAAACGCGCTTGCGCGAGCGATCCTCAAAACCGTCGTAGTCGCCGATCCTGTAGCTGCGCGGCGCACCCTGTTCCGTCATCAGGTCGGCATCGCCATCGCGACGGAAGCTTTCCGCCGTAAACCCGATCCGGTGGCCGCCCTCGAGTTCGTGGCGAAGCTTGAACAGAAGGTTGCTCTGGTCGAAATCAACAGGATTGGGTTCGGTGCGCGCCACGCCGGTGCCGCCGACCGTGCCCTCGTTTTCCCGCTCATGGCCCTTGCGATAGCTGCCCTGGAACAGGACCGAGGTGTCGCCGAAACGCTTGGCGGCGGCAGCCGAACCGGAAATGCTGTCGTCTTCGCTGTCGTAGATGGTCCGGAACAGCGCACCCCAGTCCTTGCCGTCGGAGATCAGGTCCTCGGGTTCAAGTGTGCGCAGCACGATCGCACCGCCGAGCATGCCGGAGCCGCCGCGGCTCGAATCTGCGCCGCGAACGACGTCGAGGGCGGAGAGCGAGTTGAAGTCGAAGGTATCGCCGCCGCCGTTGGCGTTGATCGACTGGAACGGGCTCTGGCGGGAGCTGTTCGAAAGGAACGGGATCGGAACGCCGTCGATCGTCGTCACGATGCGCGGGCCGGAAAGACCGCGGATGTTGATACCCGAATCCTGCTTCGAGGAATTGATGCCGGCATCGACGCTGCGGCCGAGATCGTCGAGATCGGTGACCTGCTTTTCCTCCAGCGTCTTCTCGTCGATTTCGCTGGCAAGCGGCGTGTCGGCAATGCTGCCCTTCGGCGCCGTCGTTACGCGACCGCCCTTGGCGACGATCTTCTGAAGCACGGTCGTGTTCGCGCCGGCCTCTGCCGTCGGCGCGGGCTTGGCGCTCTGTGCGAAGGCGTGGGAAACCGGGGAAAACGTAACTGCCGCGCAAGCCAGGAGAGCCAGGCGACGATGCCGGGTGAGCATGGACCAATCCTTTGAGTTTCGAGGGCCGGGCTTGCTGTTGAGCGGCGAACTCAAGGGGCTGGCTGGGCGAAGGTTCGAGTGTGTTGCGACATGTCGTCGCCTCATTTATGCCGCATAAAAAACATGAGTGTTCTTGTCAACATACAATGAACCTCCCCACAATTTATGGGGTCGTCCCAATTCGAGGCGTTGCCGAACTGCAACGCTTTTGCCGCCGGTGGGATGAAACCAGATCGGGTTCCATGCGTTCCTTCCGCTCAATGCCCGCCGCGGTGGCAACGAGAAAGGAACCGAATGCGTCGGCATCTCCCCCTGGTTTTCCTGTCCGTCCTGATCCTTGCAGGAGCCGGCCTGCCGAAGGCCGGGCCCGTCCCTGCGAAGAAACCGCCGTCCGGCGTCGAGGCTGAAGAGCCGGTTCCGACGCCTGATACGAAGCCAGCGACCGTTGGCGACGAACAACCGGTTCCACAGCCAAAGCCGGCCGAGACCGAAGAGCAGCCGGCGAAGAAAGACGACGCGCCGGCGGGTGCGGAAAAGAAAACCGACGACAAGAACAATGCCGGCGCCGAGGAGGAGGAGGAGAAACCCGTCACCTATCCGCCGGTCGAAAACGAGAAGCCGGCCGAGTATGCCAAGTGCCTTTCGGACCTTCGGGCGCTGGGCGCGACCTTTACCGAGGCCAAGCGCGTGGACGACGGCAAGGGCTGCGGCATCGACAAGCCGATCGAGATCACCAACATCCTCGCCGGCGTCGCGCTCGCGCCCAAGGGGTTGATGCGGTGTGAGACGGCGCTGGCGCTGGCGCGCTGGACGAAGGAAACCGCCCAGCCCGCGGCCGAAGTCGCCTTCGACAAGACCGTCCGGATCAAGGCGCTGAACCAGGCATCGACCTACATCTGTCGCCTGCGCAACAACGCAACCACGGGCAAGATCTCCGAACATGCTCACGGCAACGCCGTCGACATCGCCTCCTTCAGCCTGAGCGACGGCACGACCATCGCCATCCAGCCGCGCGACGAGGACGGCACGATGGACGGAGCATTCCAGCGGGCGGTCACCGCGTCGGCGTGCCTCTATTTCAAGACCGTTCTCGATCCCGGCAGCGACGCCGCCCACGAGACCCATCTGCACCTCGACGTCATCGAACGCCGCAACGATTACCGCTACTGCCGCTGAGACACCTCGCGAGCCGGTAGCGGATCAGCGCAGAGCGCGCCCATCATGACGCCCCATAGCCGAGGGCGACAAATTCGCCCTCGAAGCGTCCAGCGACCTCGCCGCGGTCGACCAGATCGGCAACGACGGTGCTGCGCGCCCTGCCCCGCCGCTCCAGCATGCGCAGGAATCCTTGCCATTGTCCGGCGTTGGAAAGTGACGAACGCGCCGCGAAGGCTCCGGCAACCGGTTTCAGATAATCCATCCGGTTGCTCTGGATCACGAGGCGTGCGTCAACACCGCTCGCCCGCAGCCGGACATGCAGGAGCGACCAGGCCGACAGGATTGTGAGCGCCGAAGCGCTGCCGCCGAACACCGTTTCGCGGTGGTTGATGTTGGGCGCCAAGGGAGCCGAAAGCAGCACGCTTTCCTCGCTCACCGTTTCAACATGGACCTGCATCGCCGCCGAAAGCGGGATATGGGCGTGAAGATAGAGCTCTAGTTCCGGGGGTGTCATGGCGGCATCCATCTGCGTTTCGGTGCATCTCGATCAGTGCACGGGATCGACCGGTTTTGCCAGATGCATGTGCACGCCGCGTCAGGTCTTCACCTGTCTTACTGCCCCCGCAAAGATGGCTCACGGACCGCCTTGCAGTCGGGCGACACGGAACCCAAATACGCTCGCAACGAAAGTCCACCCGTTTTGCGCCCGGGCCATTCCCCTGTTTCACCGACAGGATAAGATGAGCCGACGTTCCGAAATCCAGGCGTTTCGGATGGACGCCCGTTGTAAACTGCTTGCCGGATTTGCGCCGGCCTTAAAGGGAAACGACCATGGCACTGACGATCTATCAGCTCTCCGTCCCCACCTTCATCCGCGGCCTCGGCGTTCTCGCCAAGCTGCTCGACAAGGCGGAAGCCTTTGCCGGCGAAAAAGGCATCGCTCTCGACGACCTGTTCAATGCCCGACTGGCGCCCGATATGCTCACGCTGGCCGGCCAGGTGCAGCGCGTCAGCGACACCAGCAAGGGCACGATCGGCCGCCTGACCTCGATCGAGGTGCCCCGTTTCCCGGACGAGGAAAAGACCTTCGCCGACCTTCGCGACCGCATTGCCAAGACCGTCGCTTTCCTCGAAACGGTCCAGCCTGTCGATCTCGAAGACAGCGGCAGCCGCGAAGTCGTCCTCAACTTCCCGAACCTGAAGGTGTCGTTCACGGGCGACGAGTATCTGTTGAAGTTCGTTCTGCCGAACTTCTACTTCCACCTGACGACGGCCTACGACATCCTGCGCCACAAGGGCGTCCCCGTCGGCAAGGCTGATTTCCTCAGCTTTGCCTGATCCCACGGGCACGACCGGACAACGACATAGGCGCGCCGCCCATGGCGCGCTTTTCGCTTCAAACTCCGGACTGAGGAGCGCTAGAACAACCCCTCGATATAGCCCTGGTCGTTGAGGAAGATCTTCTCGGAAGACGGCACCTTCGGCAGCCCGGGCATCGTCATGATCTCGCCAGTGATGACCACGATGAAGCCGGCGCCGGCCGCCAGCCGGACCTCGCGGATCGGCACCGTGTGGCCGCTTGGCGCACCACGCAGGTTCGGATCGGTCGAGAACGAATATTGCGTCTTTGCCATGCAGATCGGCAGGCGGCCGTAGCCCTGCTCTTCCCAATTGCGCAATTGGTCGCGCACCGTCTTGTCGGCGATCACCTCGCTTGCGTGATAGATATCCTTGGCGATCGTCTCGATCTTGTGGAACAGCGACATGTCGTCAGGATAGAGCGGCGAAAACTGCGAATGCCCCCCTTCCGCGAGCGCCGCGACCTTGCGGGCCAGTTCTTCGATGCCCGCGGAACCTTCGGCCCAATGCCGGCAAAGCACGGCCTCGGCGCCGAGTGTGGCCACATAGTCCTTGATCGCCTGCACTTCGGCCTCGGTATCCGAGGTGAAGTGATTGATCGCTACGATGACGGGAACGCCGAATTTCTTGACGTTCTGCACGTGCCGTCCGAGGTTGGCGCAGCCCTTGCGCAGCGCCTCAAGGTTTTCGCGGCCGAGATCGTCCTTCTTGACGCCGCCGTTCATCTTGATCGCCCGGACGGTCGCGACAAGCACGGCGGCATCGGGCTTCAATCCGGCCTTGCGGCACTTGATGTCGAAGAATTTTTCTGCGCCGAGGTCGGCGCCGAATCCGGCTTCCGTCACCACATAGTCGGCAAGCTTCAGCGCCGTCGTCGTTGCGACCACCGAATTGCAGCCATGGGCGATGTTGGCGAAGGGGCCGCCATGGACGAAGGCCGGGTTGTTTTCGAGCGTCTGGACGAGGTTCGGCTGCATCGCGTCCTTGAGCAGGACGGTCATGGCGCCATCGGCCTTGATGTCGCGCGCAAACACGGGGCTCTTGTCGCGGCGATAGCCGATGATGATGTTGCCGAGCCGCTGTTCGAGGTCCTTCAGATCCATCGACAGGCAGAGGATCGCCATCACCTCGGAGGCAACCGTGATGTCGAAACCGGTCTCACGCGGATAGCCGTTTGCGACCCCGCCGAGCGAGCCGACGATGCTGCGCAGCGCCCGGTCGTTCATGTCCATCACCCGTCGCCAGGCAATGCGGCGGATGTCGATGTTCTGCTCGTTGCCCCAGTAGATGTGGTTGTCGATCAGCGCAGCGAGCAGATTGTGCGCCGACGTGATCGCGTGGAAGTCGCCGGTGAAGTGGAGGTTCATGTCCTCCATCGGCACCACCTGCGCGTAGCCGCCGCCGGCAGCACCGCCCTTGACGCCGAAACAGGGGCCGAGTGAGGCCTCGCGGATGCAGACGATCGCCTTCTTGCCGATGCGGTTAAGGCCGTCGCCGAGACCGACCGTCGTCGTCGTCTTGCCTTCACCGGCCGGCGTTGGATTGATCGCCGTCACCAGGATCAGCCGGCCGTTCTTCTTCTCGCGCTGGCGGGCGATGAAATCGGCACCGATCTTTGCCTTGTCGTGGCCGTAGGGCAGAAGATCTTCTGCCGGTATGCCGAGCGCTGCCCCGATCTCCAGGATCGGCTTCTTCTTCGCGGCACGCGCAATCTCGATATCGGACTTGACCTCCGTCATGACATGTCCCCTCCCCAGGGTCTCGTTTTCGTCCACGCCTTCAGGCGCAGTTCGCAATGCCTACAGCGCCGCGCGTCTGATCAGACGCTCAAAGGTCGCTGTAGCACTTTGATTTGCTGCATGTTTTTGTCCTTTGATCGAACACGATCAAAGGAAACATGCAGTAAGCGGGAGGAGAAGACGTGTCTGCGGCTTCCGCCACATCCCGCTAACTCAAGATCGGCGGCGGCCGCCCCTTAGCGGCCGGCCACCTCGTCGCCTGCCTCAACGGGCAAGAATGTCGCGCATTTCCACGATGTTGGAGCGCACCCGCAGCGTATAGAAGCCCATCGTCGCCAGATGCGTCGGCATGATCCAGCCGGCTTCCTCGCCGTTGGAGATGATCCACGGCTGGATGCGCAGTGCCGCCCGCAGCTGCTTGATCGTTTCCGTCCAGATCGGCAGCAGGCCGCGCTGGGCGACGACGTTATCGAAGTCTGCGCCCGCCGCCGAAAGGATGCCGTAATAGCCGTAGAGCTGGCCATAGGCGAACCAGAAGCGGTCGTCGGCGCGCGTGTCGAACCAGCCGCCATTGTGGTTTTCCGAGCGCTCGCGCAGGATCGCCGAGGTGTTGCCGAGGTCGTTGGCGACACGGTCGAGGAACTCGACCAGGTTGTCCGAGCGGCCGTCGAAGATCGCCTCGCACTTGCTGAGCGTGGTGTTGAAGGACCTCAGGTCCTTCATAGCCGCGCGATAGAAGCTCGGCGTCGGCGTCTTCGGGCCGAACGGGTTGATGCCGAAGTACCAGGTTTCCTCATCGAACTGCATGTTGCCGCGGGCGCTCTGGAGCGCATTGTTGATGCCCGAAGTGCCGCGCATGCGACCGAGCGAGTCGACGAGCTCCACCGAGGTCCGGCGGATCGCCTGGTTGACGCCGCGCTGGAACGACGCCTTGTTGTCGAGCCAGGGCGTGTCGTCCCAGTCGAGCCCGAAGAAACCGAGCTTGTAGAGCAGCATCGACGAGATCCAGGCGTTCTCGTTGACGTTGAAGTCGATGAGGTCGGCTGTGACGTCGACGATCGCCGAGGTCTGGCAGACCGTGCCGGCCGGCAGCTGCACCGCCGCCAATGCTTCCGGCGTCGATTCCATCGGCTGCGTTGCCACACCCGCGAGGTTGTTTGCCGTACCGCCGGTCGTCGCCTGCCCCGTCGACGTCGCACCGGGAGCGTTCATCGGCGAGCCGGCAGGCACCTTCCGCTCGGCGAGCTTGTAGCGATCGACATAGTCTTCGTTGAAGTTGGTCCAGGCCTGGGTCTGCCAGATGAAGTAGCCGTAGAACAGGATCAGCCCGAGCAGGATGATGCCGATCGGCCCCTTGATGATCCAGCTGCGCTGCCGGTACCAGTTGCCCGCCGCGACGAAGGGCCAGAGCAGCCAGGCGACGACGAGCCCGATGCCGCGGCCGATCGCGGTGAAGACACGCTGGAAAAACGCAACGATCGGGTCGAACATGTCCTATTCCTCTCTGAGGCCGTAAAGCTTGTGGCGGAAGGCCGCCTTGTCTTTCAGATATGTGCCGGTCAGCGTCGCCACAACATATTCTTTGAAACGTTCGCTGTATTGCTCGTAGGCGTCGTAAAAGCCCTGCTTGTCGAAGACGAAGCGCGAGACGAAATCGCGCGGAACAAGCTGCGCGATCAGCCGGTTGACCAGCCATTGGTCGGGATGTGCGGGTGCCGCGCGCACCAGCATGAAACGGTTGGCCGGCGCCACGTCCTGCATCCGGATCGTGCCGGTGGCGGCTACCATGCGGATCATCTCCTGCAGAAACGGATAGGCGCCGTCTTTGGCGACAGCGGCCGCATTGCGATGCATCCAGGTCTGCAGCCAGATCCGGTCGGCATTAGCGAGATCGGTAGCCGGATCGGTCTCGTGGATCAGGCCGCGCACCATCATGTCGGCGCGATGTTGATAGAGCCCCGAGTCCTCCACCCAGGAGGCCTGCGGCAGTTGCAGCCGCTTGGTCGAGGCAAGGAAATCATAGATGCGCGCGTAGTCGTTGATGGCGATGTAGCTCACCTGCCATGGCCGCGACCTGCGGAAGCCCGGAACCGAGGGATCGCAGATGACGGTCGTCGTCTTGCCGTCGAGAAAGATGTAGACGCCGCCGAAATGGTTGGCCCAGAACGCTTCGTGGCGAAAAACCAGTTGATCGGGAACCAGCGCGTTCTGGCGGATATCGCCGGTCATCTTGGCAAGCTCGACCATGCGGTTGAGCATCTCGTCATCGGTCCAGGCCGTCGGCACCTTCTTCAGCCGGTCGACCAGGCCGCGCAGCTCCGCCGCCTTGCCGAGCATGTCCTCGGCCGACAGCACCCGGAACCGCACCTCGTTGATCGACAGCAGATCGTCGATGTCGTCGACGATCGCGACCGAATCCTCAATCTCACCGTAGAGCGCATCCTTGATCGTCACCGCGTTGATCGCGCGGCTGTTGGCGTTAAAGAACTCGTGCATCAACGCAGCGGTATTGGAAAAGCTCGTGTGCACGCACGGCAGTTCCGCCTGCTCCGGCGTGATGATGATGAAGCGCCGGTTGACCCGATTGGGGTCGAGATAGTCCCGGTCTCCGAGCTCCTCGGCGATTTCGGGCGAAAACCCGGTCATGTCGATGCTGAACTGCGTCAGCGCCGTCGGCCTGAGCCCGAAGCCTTCGAGCGCCTTGTTGTAACGCGCGATCAGATGCGGCTCGGAAATATCGAGCAGCCGCCCATAGATCAGTTCGGCTTCGAGAAGACGTTTCATCGGTCAGCTCTTTCCATCACCCCTGCCACCGACCATCGCGTTTCATCGCCTCGATCTCGCGGATTGCCTTTTCGCGCTGGCGCTCGCGGCGGATGATGTCGGTGACGGCGGCGTCGTCGGATTTGTCGGTGTAGCGGAATTCGCTGTCGGCGTAGCGGTTGATCTCCTGCAGCACCATGTCGATGGTGATCGGGCCGCGCAGCGCCTCGATCATCGCTTTCTTCTCGTCGTAACCCTTGTGCATGAACGAGCCGGCATCCTTGAACCAGTCGTCCGGCAGTTCGACATCCATGGCGCGCAGCTTGATCGCGTCGGTGATGTTCTTGATCGCCCGGCCGGTAAAGCGGGGCTCCGCCTCCTTGATCATGTGCAGATAGGCGCCGACATCGGCGATTGAGGCGATCGCGCCCTTCTCTTTTTCATAGCGTTCCCAGACAGCGACGAGACCATCCTCTTTCGGCCGCGCGTGCTCGGCATAGGACTGGGCAACAGCACGCTTGATCTCCTGGCCCTCGAACAGTTGATGCTCGCCAAGGGGGATCTTGTGGTTCTTGCCGACGAGCAGCGCGAAGATGTCGATGTAGTCGTCTTCGGTCTGCGGCCCATCGACCAGCCAGCGGGCGCCGGCACGCTGGCGCAGCGCATCGTCGACATTTTCAGGGTAATTGGAGAACATGCCGAAGGTGCAGTTGCCGCGCACCACGGTCGATGCGCCGGCAAAACTTTCCATCAGTACCGCCGTCACCTCGTGCTGGCCGGCCGATGCGCGGTCGTCGGAGCGCTTGGCCGCCACCTGGTCGACATCGTCGATCGTGCCGAAGCCGATCGCGCGCGGATTGATGACGTTGTTGACGAATTCCTTGCAGTTCTGGCCCGACTTGCCCTGATAGGAGGAGATCTGGTCGACGCCGAAATTCTCGTAGTGGAAGGCGTAGCCGGCAATCTCGCAATAATCGTTGAGCATGCCGGCGAGCATCTGGATGAGGATCGTCTTGCCGGTGCCGGGCATGCCGTCGCCGATGAAGGTGAAGAGAAAGCCGCCGAGTTCGACGAAGGGGTTCATCTGCCGGTCGAAGTCATAGGCCATCAGCATCTTGGCGAGCTTCAGCGCCTGGTACTTTGCGATATGGTTGCCGATGATCTCCTCAGGCTTCTTGAAGGTCATGACCAGAGGCTTGCGCTTCTGGCCCGGAGCCACGTCAAAACCGTTCAGCGTGAAGTCGTCCTGGTCGAGCCGGATATGCACATTCTCGAAGCTCTGCAGCCCGGTGAAGCGGCCCTTGCGGGCAATCAGCCCCTCGATCGCCACGCGCGAAAAGGCACGCGCGCGTGCTGTCAGCGCCAGATCATCAGCCGCGCCTGCAATGCCGCGATCAAGTGCCGACAGCAGGCTCTTCAGGGCGTCCTGCGGCGTATCGAACAGGAAATCGGGTTCGACCGCATCGTCGACCGGCTCCCCCTCGCCCGCAAGCGTCGCGCCGAGATAGGCAGCAAGCGTGAAGGCGGAGATGTAGGCAGAGGCGTTGAGCAGCGCCTTGAACTGATTGGCTTCCTCGCCAGCGAGCGGCGATGTGGCATTTTTCGCCTGGAGCTGTTCAAGGCTCGTTTGGCGCGCGAACACGTCGGCGACGGCAAGCGCCACCTGGATACCGCGGCGGGTGCGGTAAAGCACGGCGTGCTGGGCGGGCGACAGCATCGGGTCGCCCTGGTGCACCGACTGGATGGTCTTCGTCAACTCGACTTCGCGCGTGCGCCGCTGGCCGCCGGTCGAAACCGTCGACACGAAGCGGCGGCCGGTGCCGGCAAGTGCTGCGCCTGAGGCAGGATCGTCGCGCTCAAGGATGATGAGCTTGGTCACCAGACCCTGCGCCACCGCCTGATGCTTGGCGATTTCGTCCTCGTGCAGCGTCGTCAGCCCCGCATTGAGTGTCATCGTCAAACCTCGCTCACGACCTGGTTGCCGGAAATGACATGGACTTTGTAGTCGCCGAACACTTGTTCAGCCTCACCGGCGGCGTAAAGAGCCTGGTAGGCGTCGTGCGGCACCAGCGCGTGCTTCTCGTAGGACGAGACACCCATGCGCGTCGCTTCGAGGTTGGCGGTGTCGATGTGAAATTCTTCCTGCGCCGGCGTCGTCGACCAGAAGCCGCGCGTGGCCGGACGTTCCGCCTTGGAGAACACCTCCTGCACGGTCCAGGTCAGAAGCCAGGCGTTCTCGACTTTACGCACCTTGGAAAGAATGTCGTTGATGCGCGCATTGTTCTCGGTGATCCCCGCCGAATAGAAGGGCCCAAGCACGATGCGGCGCAGCTGCTTGGGATGGAGCTCGGCAAAGTCCTTGTCGAGATTGGTGGCGATCGTCACCGGCGTCAGCGAATAGCTGCTGTTCTTGGAGGCAAAGTCGTCGAAGCGGCTGGCAAGTTCCGGATTGAGCAGGCCGCCCACCGGCAGCGGGATCTCGACCTGCGGGTTGAGCTTGCCGTCTTGCGTCACCAGCATCTCGACGATCTTTTCGGACGAATCCTCGATCGTCGCCATATAGACCATCGGCAGCGTATTGGCGCCGTCGAAGGCGCCCCAGCTGACCACGTAATAGGGCCGCATCGTCTTGGAATTGACGGCGACGCGGATCGTCTCCGGCAGGATGAAGGGCGAGAAGATCTCGCCCTTGCCGATCTGCTCCAGATAGAGGCGCTCGGCCATGCGCGTCTGCAGCGCCTCGGGAAAGGCCTTCTGCCTCAGGATGAAATCGACCATCTCGTCGCGCAACGCGTCGGCCGACGGAATGTCGGCCAGCCGTTTGTCCGCGGTCTGGCGGTCGTTCTCCAGTTCAAGCACGTTCTGGAACACCGGAAATCCGCTCTCCGCCCGTGAGATTCGGAATTGGTCGACAAACCCGATCCGGTTTTCCCAGCAGTCGATCGACGCCTTCAGCCGGCCGAGATAGGGAACGATCACTTCGCCGACGACGGTGTTTCGGTAGAGCGGCGAGTTGCGGTCGCCGAGGAAGAGTTCGAGCCCGGCGAGCGCGGCGTGGATCGACGCGAAATACTGTGCGACAGCGGATGAAGCTGCGACCTTCATGCAAATCCCCGTGGCGCGTGCCGAAAGGCAAACTCGGTTCGGATCATGCGCCGGCCGATCACTGCTTCACGTAGTTGGCAGTGTTGTGTTTATCCATCACCGCCTGGAAGCGGCGGGCAAAGGCGTCGTCGGCGAGCTTCTTGCGGCGCTGGATATCCTGGGTCGAAAGCATGTTCTTTTCATGCATTTCGAGGAGATCGCCGATATGGCGCTGGGCCGCGGCCCCGATACCGGCCATGGTCTCTTCCGCAGCCGTGTCGACCTGGCTTCCGAGCGTGTTGATCTTGTGGGCGACGTCCTGCTGGGCGGCGGTCTTCAACGAATCTTCGAGCGCCTTGTAGAGCACGATGCGCTGCTCGGTATCGATCGTCAGCTTGTTGATCAGCGTGTTCTGCGCGGCGATCTGGTTGTTGAGAGAGTCGACGAAGGTCTGGAACATCGAGGTGTAGCGCTCGAGGGTCTGGCTTTCGGCCAGCAGTTCCTGTTCCTTCGCCTGCTTCTCGTTGTACTCGGTCGCCAGCGCCGAACGTTCGCCCTCGAGCTCGGTGCGCACCTTCTGCTCGGTCGAGGCGGCGATGCGGTTTTCGATGTCGAGAAGCAACGGGTTGAGTTCCTCGATGCGCTTTTGCACCGTTTCGAGGTTGGCCATCGTACCCTTGCGGCGCTCGATCACCTGGATCAGGCTCTGCTCCGAGGTCTTGTAGCGCTGGTCGAGGATCGCCTTCTGTTCTTTCAGGATGCCGACGATCATGTCGGACTTCGACAACAGTTCCTGCAAGTTGCCGGCCAGGGACATGTTGCGCACGCGGTCGGTGCGCATGCGCTGCATCTTCTGCTTGGAAAAGACGCCGATGAACTTTTCGTAGCCGGTATAGTTCTTCATGCTCTCGAACTCGGAGCCGAAGACATTGGTTGCGTCCTCAAGCCCGATGATCAGGTCGGCGATGTTGGCTTCCATCACCTTCTGCTGGTTGAGTACGTCCTGGATGCGGGCGTTTTCGATATCGAAGTTGACGTCGCCGAGCTTGGTCTCGGACTTGGCAAACTGCTCCAGCACGACGCCGGATTGCTCGAGCTTGCCGCGCATCTGCTCGACGACGCTTTTCGTCTTCTCGATTTCCGCGTCGAAATTCTGAAGAGTCGCCATGTCTTCCCCCTCGCTCCACCGTGGCGGGATCCGCCACCAGGGCCAAATTATTCAGCCTTCGATTGCAGCTATATAAAGGGTGTTTGAGGGAAGAGAACAAGCCTTTCCCAACGGCTTTTTTCGATCAGTCTTCGCAGCGAAGTGCTTGAGATATCGAAAGCATTGCCTATTTGGCGGTAGGTGGCGCCTTGAGATAGGCAATGACGTCGGCAATGTCCTGCGGCTTCTTCAGCCCAGGGAACATCATCTTGGTGGCGCCGACCATCGCCTTGGGGCTCAGGAGATATTCGCTGAGCGTCGCCTCGTCCCAGACATGGCCCGCAGCGCCAAACGCCGTCATCGCTTCCGAATAGCTGTAGCCGGCAACCGACGCCGCCGGCCGGCCGACGACGCCCATCAGGCTCGGGCCGACGCGATTGACCGGCTCGCTTGCCGTGTGACAGGCGGCACATTTGCGAAACACCGCCGCCCCGGCCGTAGCATCGCCACCGGCCTGTGCCGCCGGCGCGCCAAGACAGAGACTGAGGAGAAGAGTTGGAAGCAGGCGCCGCATCGAAAACCTCATGCTGAAAAGACGGGACGAGAATGGCACCGCCAAGACGGCCGCCGCAAGCGGCCAGTCGGCCGTCGTCGTCACTCGCAGCGCATTTTGTCTTCCCAATGGCGCCGGCAGTAGGAAACGTACTTCTCGTTGCCACCGACTTCGACCTGGGCCCCCTCCCGTACGACATTGCCGTGACCGTCGAGACGCACGACCATCGTCGCCTTGCGGCCGCAGTCGCAGATCGTGCGTACCTCGCGCAGTTCGTCGGCAAGGGCGAGAAGCGCCATCGAACCCGGGAAAAGCTTGCCCTGGAAATCGGTGCGAAGGCCGTAGGCCATGACAGGAATGCCGATCCGGTCGGCGACGCGGGCGAGCTGCCACACCTGCCCCTCGTTGAGGAACTGGGCCTCGTCGACGAACACGCAGGCGATCTCGCCTGCGCCATCGGTGTTCAGCGTCTCGATCAGCGTATAGAGATCGTCGTCGCCATGAAACGGTATGGCGTCTGCCGAAAGGCCGATGCGCGACGAGATGCGGCCGACGCCACCGCGGTCGTCATGGGCGGCGATCAGCATCACCACGCGCATGCCGCGCTCCTCGTAGTTGTAGGAGGCCTGCAGCAACATCGTGCTCTTGCCGGCATTCATCGTCGCATAGCTGAAATAGAGTTTGGCCATCTTCACCGCGTCCGGATTTCCGTTTCCCGGTAATGACGAGGCTTGCCACGGAAGGCCAGAGCGCGTTTGCGGCACCCACAGTTTTTCGCCGGACTAGACCATTTCGTGGACATTGCGACATCCAGCGTCGCATCGTGCACCCCGTCAGCGTATTGACGCAATACACTTCCTTCGACATCAAAGCGCTTGAATTCGCTATCCAATGGTGTTTGGCTAAAACAATAATAGAGGCAGGGGAACGACAACGAT